>Ga0315541_1000349_pt1 | contig 49087 bp, 50 predicted proteins | sample SalMarSW160190MG_FD_203095 | JGI IMG/M metagenome (GOLD analysis project Ga0315541, IMG submission 203095) | Salt marsh sediment microbial communities from the Plum Island Ecosystem LTER, Massachusetts, United States - Salt Marsh Sediment SW1601-190 ...
TCCTGCGATGATGAGAATAATTACAAGCACATTTTTAAATTGCAGCAAGAACTGTAACCACTTAGGTGTTTTTGCCAGAGTGATGAGCTGATTTTCACCATATTGAGTGAGCCGTTTTTGAGCGTCCAGATTCGAAAGACCCTTTTCACTCGCTTTAAGAGCTTCGAAGCAGTCTTTGACTGTTTTTAGATAGAAATCACCAGGTTCTGGCATCGCAGCGTTTTCCCCTGCCATTATATATCGTACAAACAACAATTGGTTTATACTATGAGGTTCTATTCTGATTTCACACTATAAACAAAACCTCGTTCAGAAAATCCTTCGGCGATGATCATATTAGTTTTCGCTGATTTGAATCGGTGCTGAGCAACCTTCTGGTATTGCTTAGATTGATACCACTCTCTAGCTCGATCCGTTGAAGAAACTCCATGCGGGTAATCTCTCAAACTTGATGCCCCATCCCTTTTACGTTTTTCTCAACTATTCTCATCCGCCACTGCTCCAGCGCATACGTGCTATTCTGCAATATCAAGCCTCGTCTCGTAAAAAGTAACAACGTGACGTTTTGTTCAATAATCCAGGACAGGTTCCTTGTTTTCCTCTGCGGGATGAAATCGTGCTACAATGCAATTCGCTGAGACTCAGGGCTGTGTGATAATATAATATATTAAGCTACGAAATGATTATCGCTGTTATCGGGGATTCCTCCTGTTCCCCAGAAGAAGCTAAGCTGGCAGAAAGTGTTGGTGAACTGCTAGCCCAGCAAGGTGCCAATATAGTATGCGGTGGCTTGGGTGGCGTGATGGAGGCTGTTTGTCGCGGGGCTAAGTCAAAAGGTGGCTTGACCGTGGGTATTTTGCCCGGGAAAAATTCAAGCACGGCAAACCCCTGGGTAGATATTCCCGTGGTTACTGGCCTAGGCGAGGCCAGGAATGTCGCAGTGGTGAAGTCAGCCCAGGCAGTGATTGCCATCGGCGGAGGTTACGGAACGCTAAGCGAAATTGCTTATGCTCTGAAGAGTAGTATCCCAGTAATCGGCTTGAATACCTGGTCGCTTTCACGCAATGGGCAAGAGGATGATTCCATAATCAGAGTTCAGAGTGCTACTGAGGCGGTGGGTAAAGCAATTTCCTTGGCTAAGAGGCGCAAAAATTATGAGATTGCTTCACTACGCTCGCAGTGACAGGGAGTTAGCCATAGAATACGCTTGGAAATGGCAAGTATCGAAAGTGTAAAAGCCAGAGAGATTCTCGATTCTCGGGGCAATCCTACCATAGAGGTGGAGGTTGTATTGGTTGATGGCACCGCAGGTGTCGCCTCTGTCCCCTCAGGAGCGAGCACCGGGAAATATGAGGCTGTGGAGCTTAGGGATGGTGATAAAAGTAGATATAGGGGGCTCGGCGTTCTAAAAGCCATAGAACACGTTAATACTGAAATTGCCTCAGCAATAGTGGGTATGTCCCCTTTAGATCAGGCGGCTATTGACCAGCGACTAATTGAACTTGACGGCACTGCTAATAAAGCCCGGCTTGGGGCTAATGCCCTACTGGCGACATCTCTTGCCGTAGCTAAAGCCGGAGCTAGCTTCCGGGGGGTTCCTTTATACCGCTATTTAGGAGAGGCAAGAACTAACCTATTGCCCGTCCCTATGTTAAATATTCTAAATGGGGGTAAGCATGCCCTGGGCTCTACCGATTTTCAGGAATTTATGATAATGCCAGTGGGCGCTGCCAACTTCAATAAAGCCCTGCAAATAAGCAGCGAAGTATATCATTCCCTGCATAAAGTGCTTGAAGATAAGGGATTAAGCACCAATGTGGGAGACGAGGGTGGCTTTGCTCCCCGGCTCCCTTCTAATAAAGATGCGCTGGAGTTGATACTAGCAGCCATCGACATGGCTGGCTATAAAGCTGGCCAGGACCTATTTATCGCCCTGGACCCAGCCGCCAGCACTTTCTACCAGGGAGGGAAGCATCACAGTGTTCATGGAAAATATGTCCTCTCCCGAGAAGGTGTTACCCTCAGTTCCACGGAAATGATTGACTATTATGTCAAGTTAGCTTCGGATTACCCTGTCATCAGTATTGAGGATGGGCTGGCTGAGGATGATTGGGCAAGCTGGTCATTGCTCACTGCTCAACTAGGAAAGCAGACTCAAATTGTGGGTGATGACCTTTATGCTACCAACATGGAGCGCCTGGAAAAAGGCATTGCCCAAAAGGCCTCCAACTCAATTCTTATTAAGCCAAATCAGATAGGCACGCTCAGTGAAACCCTGGCTGTTATCAAAAGAGCACAGCAGGCCGGGTGGACAACCATTATCAGCCACAGGTCTGGTGAGACCGAGGATACTACTATTGCCGACCTCGCGGTAGCCAGCAATGCCGGATTTATCAAAGCTGGCGCCCCTTGCCGCAGCGAAAGGCTGGCTAAGTACAATCGCCTCCTCAGGATAGAGGAGGAATTAGGAGAGGCGGCACAATACCCTGGCAAAGGGGCGCTATATAATTTGGAGAGGATGAAATAATGGAGATATTAAACGGTGTTCACCAAATAAAAACTCCTGCTCCTGAAAGCGCATCATGGTATACCAATGTTTACGTAATTGAAGGCAGTGATGGTCATATACTGGTTGATAGCGGCTGGGATAGCCAGGAATCCCTCTGGGCTCTCCAAGAAGGGATAAAAGCGGCAAACCTCAAACTTCGAGACATCAAAAAGGTGGTTATCACCCATATACACCCCGACCATTATGGGTTATCAACCAAGATAAAACAAATCTGCGGGGCCCAAGTAGCTATTCACAGGATTGATGCGGGTTTTATCTTTCCCAGATATAAAGATTTTGCTGACCTGATTAAACAGACTGAAGAGCTACTTCGGCAGAACGGTGCTCCTGAGGACGAATTGCCTCAGTTGAAAGAGGCTTCGTTATGGATGAATAAATATGTCACCCCGGATTCGCCTGAAGTAAAGTTAGAGGATGGCGACACAATTTCCAATGACTCTTTCGAATTTGACGTGTTATGGACGCCAGGGCACTCGCCAGGCCATGTCTGTCTTTATGAACGAGCGAGGAAGTTTATTCTCACCGGCGACCATGTCTTATATGATACCATTCCCCACGTTGGCTTCAATCCCCAATCTGGCGATAACCCCCTGGGCGACTATGTTTCTTCTCTTAAAAAACTAGAGCGCCTTAAGGTTAATTTTATTCTCCCGGGACATGGGCCGGTGTTCAATGCTTTAGGGCTGAGAATAGAAAGGATACTCCAGCATCACGAGGAAAGGAAGAGAGCCATCATGAGGTCTCTGCAAAACGGCTTGAAGACAGCCTACGAGATAGCTCAGCAAATTCCCTGGATGGTCAACGAGGGGGGCACTGCTTTTCGGGATTTGCCAGTCTGGGACAGGCGAATGGCTGTTACCGAGACCATTGCCCATCTTAAGCTCTTGATGAAGGAAGACAGGGTGGGCAATGTTGATATGGATGGTGCTTCTTTATATTTAGCTAAAGACTAGACGGGAAAGGAGAAGACAGAAATGGCAACAAAAGTAGGAATCAATGGCTTCGGGCGTATTGGCAGGTTAGCTCTGAAGGCAATTATCCAGCGTTGTGGCGATAAGGCGGAGGTGGTGGCGGTGAATGACCTTACCGATGCTAAAACCAATGCCCATCTTTTTAAGTATGACAGTAATTATGGCATCTATCCCGGTAAGGTGGAAGCTAAAGACGATTGCATTGTAGTCGACGGGAGGGAAATAAAGGTCTTAGCTGAGCGTGACCCGGGGAAAATTCCCTGGCGAGACTACGGGGTGGATATTGTGATTGAATCTACAGGGCTTTTCACCCACGCGAGCAAGGCTGCTGCCCATCTTCAAGGCGGTACCAAGAAAGTAATTATTTCAGCACCGGCTCAAGAAGAGGATATATCTATTATCCTTGGTGTCAATGAAGGGCAATATGACCCGGCTAAGCACCGCATTATATCCAACGGCTCCTGCACCACTAATTGCATTGCCCCTGTAATTAAAATCCTTCATCAAAACTTTGGCATTGTTCACGGGTTAATGACTACCGTCCACTCTTATACAAACGATCAAAAGATACTGGATGTGTTTCACCGCGACCTGCGCCGAGCAAGAGCCGCTGCCACCAATATCATCCCGACTACTACTGGTGCAGCTCGTGTTGTGGGCGTAGTCATTCCAGAACTTCAAGGGAAGTTACATGGTATTGCCCTGAGGGTGCCTACCTCAGTGGTGTCTGTCGTTGACTTTGTAGCTGATTTGAAGAGGAAGGTAAGCGCTGAAGAGATTAACGATGCTTTTCGGAAGGCTGCTGACGGAGAGCTTAAGGGAATTCTGGAATATTGTGACGAGCCACTGGTGAGTTCGGATTTTAAGGGCAATCCAGCCAGTGCTATTTTCGACGCTTTAAGCACCATGGTCATTGATGGCAATCTGATAAAGGTCTTAGCCTGGTATGACAACGAGTGGGGCTATAGCTGTCGTCTTGCTGACCTCGTCGTTTATATTGTTAGAAAAGGGTTATAGAAAGTGAAATGAACCAATAGACTGTTACTAATTTTCTGTAGGAAGTTGTCAAATTCATGGTAATAATCTCTCGGCGCAAACGCTACAATCCATTGATATCAAGTAAGTAAAATGTGCTAAAATTACACAAGATATAATACAAAGAGGTACGTATGAAAATAACTCTAGTGTATCTAGTAGCGGTAGGGCTCATGCTTACCTTAATTGTGTTTAGCACTGGCACAGCCCCGCAAGATATAGCTGTCGAAGGCAGTCCGGATTACCCAATATATACGATATGGTGTGACTATGATGGTCCTGATGCTGTTATAACGCCATGCGGTTCCGTGCCCGCAAGCCATGTGCACTTTGTCGGCGATGGTTCGGTCATAAAGCTAGCTCCAGAGGGCAATTACGTTTACAACCCTGAGGGCAAGCTCACTGAATTTGTTCCAAAAGAAGAAACCCCAAGTTGGTTACATCGTGTGGACATAACCAAGCCTTGGCCGGTAGCTCTTAGCACCATTACCCCAAGGTAGCTTGAGGTTGGATAGAATATGCATATACCAACACGCAGAGTAACTTGGCCATGTGTGACGCTAAACGGAAAGTGCCCCAGGAACCGTCAGTCGCAGGTGGACAGGCTAAGGAGTTCCAACAATTTTTTGAATTTTCGGGGGGAAATAAGGAGGGGAACAAACAATGCACGTCGGTGTGTGCCAAATTGAGCTTCGCCTCCCTGAGAACCATTCCCTTAAAGGTAAGAGACAGGTAATTAAGTCCATCATTACACGGCTACAAAATAAGTTCAATATTTCCGTAGCCGAGGTGGATAATCAGGATTTATGGCAATTAGCCACTTTAGGCATAGCCTGCGTTAGCAACCACAGAAGACATGCCGATGAAACTCTCTCCAATGTCGTAAAGTTTATTGTCCAGAACTACCCCGATGTAGAGTTATTGAGTTCGGAAATAGAAACCTTTCCTTGATGGATGCCGCTGCTTTTCTCCACCACCTTGTCAGCCTGCCTGATTATCGCCAGCAGGTCGTCCATATTGAACGCATTCCTCATCAAGGCGCTATTTTTGGCAAACTAGATAACCCCCTCCATCCAAGCCTTCAAGCATGTCTGGAATCCCTAGGTATATCTGCTCTTTATAGCCACCAGGCGAAGGCCTTGAATGCCATCCTGGCCGGGAGAAATGTGATAATAGCCACGCCCAGTGCCAGTGGCAAGACCCTGTGCTATCACTTAGCTACCCTTGATGCGCTTTTACATGATAAGGACAGCCGTGCTCTTTATATCTTCCCCACGAAAGCTCTAGCCCAGGATCAGCTACGTAGCCTGAAACAAATCGCTCGCCCTTTGTCATTGCGAGCCCCGACAAGTCGGGGCGAAGCAATCTCCCGGGGAGCTGTCGCTACTTTCGATGGTGATACTCCGCAAAGCGAAAGGGCAAGCATAAGAAGACAGGCGAGAGTAGTGCTCACTAACCCGGATATGCTCCATCTGGGCATTTTGCCCAATCATCAATCGTGGTCTAGATTGTTTCGCAATCTCAAATATGTAGTAATAGATGAGACTCATATTTATCGAGGTGTTTTCGGCTCTCACGTAGCCAATGTCCTGCGAAGGTTGCGGCGGCTTTGCGCCTTTTATGGCTCTAGCCCTCAGTTTATTTGCTGCTCGGCCACTATCGCCAATCCCCAAGAGCATGCTCAAAATATCGTCGGCTTGCCTTTTGAGGCCATTGTTGAAAATGGCTCACCACATGGTGAGAAATACTTCACCTTTTGGAACCCGCCTGTCATTGATGAGGCTAAGACCAGCCGACGCAGTTCCAACAGTGAAGCGGCTTTTCTTCTTGGAGAGCTTGTTCAGAAAGAGATTCGTAGTCTGGTATTTGCCCGCACTCGTAAGCTTACCGAACTCATTTATATTTATACCCAGGGACAACTATCTCCTTCCCTGAGGGATAAAATTAGCCCTTACAGGGCGGGGTACCTTCCCGAAGACAGACGCCGAATTGAGCATCAATTTTTCGACGGTGAGCTTCTCGGTTTGGTCGCAACAACAGCCCTGGAGTTGGGAATAAATATCGGCGACCTGGAGGCTACCGTGCTTACCGGCTATCCCGGAAGCATTGCCAGTGCCTGGCAACAGGCAGGGCGTAGTGGACGAAGTACCCATAGCTCTTTGAGCTTTCTTATCGCCCAGGAAAATCCGCTCGACCAATACCTGATGCGTAATCCGGATTTCTTCTTCAGCAAGAACTTTGACAATGCCATAATCAATCCTGGCAATCCTTATATCTTGAAGCCTCATCTCCTCTGCGCTGCCTGGGAGAAACCTGTGGAAGATAAGGATAAGGAATTCTTCGGATCCACCACTGGCACTATGCTGACTGAGTTAGAGCAGGAAGGGAGGTTAAGAAAACGCCAAGAGCGATGGCATCCCGCTCCTTCTATCTCCTATCCCGCTCAGGATATAAATATCAGGGCAACATCGGGGCAAAATTATGCCGTCATCGATGGTCGGGAGGGTTGCCTGTTAGAGACAGTAGAAGCCAGCGTTGCTTTCTTTCAAATACACCCCGGCGCTATCTATCTCCACCAGGGTGAATCTTATCTTATCAAGGAACTTGATTTAGCCCGGCACATTGCCTGGGCAGAACCGAGGCCTGTAGATTACTATACCCAGACTATGGAGATACACGACATCCGGGTCACGAAGATGCTCGAAGAAAAAGATTGCCGCGGTGTGAAGGTTTACTTCGGAGATGTTGATGTTACTATCACGGTAGTGGGCTTTAAGAGGAAAAAACAGTTCACCGAAGAGGTCATCGGGGAGGAGCCTCTTGATTTGCCAGCACAAAACTTTCCCACCAAGGCCCTGTGGTTTGATTTGCCTCAGAAGGCGATTGACAGGATAGCCGATGCTGGGCTTGACTTCCACGGCGGTTTACATGCCTGTGAACACGCCGCCATTGGCATACTTCCTTTATTTGCCCTTTGCGACCGAAATGATATTGGCGGCGTTTCCACCCCTTTTCACCCCGACACTGGCAAGGCGCAGATTTTTATTTACGATGCCCACCCCGGAGGCATTGGCATCGCCGAGAAGGGATTCGAGATGATAACCGAGCTCTGGCAGGCTACTTTGAAAGCCGTGGAAGCATGTCCCTGCACTGACGGCTGTCCCTCCTGCGTGCAATCGCCCAAGTGCGGCAACAATAACCAGCCCCTGGATAAAGAAGCTGCGATAGTATTGCTTGAAGAACTCGTGGCCTGAGGGGAAATGACCAGGATAGCCGTGCCCTCGCCTATTTGCTATGGCATTTTCCTCTCCTACAAATGCAACTGCCGATGCCGTTATTGTATGCATTCCTGCTCTCCGGACTGGAGCTCCGATTGGATTTCTGACGAGGACCTGGCGGCGATACTGAAGCAATTGTTGGGGAAAATTAGTTCCAGCCCCTATCACCCAATTTATGGACTTTTTACCGAATGTGGGTGAAATTGTAAGAAAATGTTGGAAAATCAGAAAAACTATTGACAATTCCTCAGATAGCGGTATAATAGTTTCTATAAGAGTACCGTCTGCAAGAAATAGCGTTTTAAGAATAACGCAGGTAATCAAGTGCGTGCGCCGGGAGATTACCTTAGTCCTTATCATCTTCAGTTCAGTACGTATGGACATGTAATCTCGGTTCTTTTCCCCTGTCACAGTAAAATCAACCCTCCCTTTCGAAACCCAGGGTTGTTCAAAAATATAGTTGCCTAATTTACTTTACCCAACCAAATCGGAGATTTGGCTGGGTGAGAATCTATTGGGCAGAGCCTGATAAATCAGGCAACTACAAAAATGCCCGAAATTGAACGGAGGATCAGAATTAAGCAGCATATTATAAATGAAAGGAGGTGATGAGGAGCGATTTTACAACGGAAAGATGTGACACAGTTTTGAAAGCTTTAAAAAGGAGGTGCAGGGGTATTAGAATATCGATAGTATTAACTAAGCTTTACTAAACTATTACAGGCGTTTTAGGGCAAGCCTATAACTACAGTACCGGTGGGGGTTACCCAGAGAAGGTGCTGAGTATGTGAAGAGAGTGGAACTGGTTAACCAAGGGAATAAATGAAGAAGGAGGTTAAACATTTCATGGGAGGAAAATTTAGAGTAATAACACAAGTGTCTTGCGTCCTGCTGTTGGCATTGAGTCTGAGCTTGGTGACAGCCGTGTCGGTGATGGCAGTTGAATTCCCAAGCATTTCGCCGACAACAGCCGAATACGACCTAGATGATCCGGCTGAAGTCATGACCACCATCAACTGGGGCATCGCCAATAACATAGTAGCCATCACCGATGACGAGGGTAATCTGACACCAGGCCTGGGCAAGGACTACATAGTACTGGTTAAGCATCTAATCATCTTGAATACTTATCTCGAAGATAAGCTCACGGATATCGGGGAGAGCGTGGAGATGATCGTCGAATTCGATCTCGGTGCTGCCGCATTTAACATCACGGCAATCGGAACTCCCCCCGGCATCTCGCCGACAACAGCTGAATACGATCTCGACGGTCCGGCTGATGTCAAAACCACGATTACATGGGGTGCTGCCACTAGTGTGGCTTCCATCATGGATGATGATGGGCACACTTTAACGGGCACCCAGTACACCGTGATTGATACCGTCCCCGGCGTGTCCGCAGATTTGACCATCCTGAGTGGTCGGTACCTGGCAGACAAGCTCACGGATGTCGGGGACGAGGTGGTGCTGACCATCAAATTCGATCTCGGTACTGCCACTTTTACCATCACGGCAATCGGAACTCCCCTCAGCATCTCGCCGACAACAGCCCAATACAATATCGACAGTCCGGCTGATGTCAAAACCACCATTACATGGGGTATTGCCACTGAAATAGTTTCCATCGTGGATGATGATGAGTACCCCCTCAGGGAAGGAAGCGACTACACCTTGACCCATTCCGACCACGGGGTGTCTGCAAATTTGGCCATCCTGAGTAGTCGGTACCTGGCAGACAAGCTCACGGATATCGGTGACAAGGTGGTGCTGACCATCGAATTCGATGTCGGTGCCGATGCCACTTTTACCATCACGACTACCGGAATCCATCCCAGGGTCTCTCCGCAAAAAAAAGAATACGACCTGGACGATCCGGCTGATGCCCAAACCACCATCACCTGGGGTACTGCCACTGAAATAGTTTCCATCGTGGATGGTGATAACTATGCGTTAGTAGAAAACGTCGACTACAGTGTGACCCCTATCGATGCCGACAATGCCACGCTGACTATCCGCCATGACCCTTACCTTAAAGGCAAGCTCAAGGATACCGGGGACGAGGTGGTGCTGCCCATCGAATTCGATCTCGGTGCCGATGCCACTTTTACCATCACGGCTATTGGGATTCATCCGATCATCTCTCCAACAACAGCCACTTACGACATCATTGACCGGGGTAATGTGACAACCACCATCACGTGGGGTACCGCCACATCGGTAGTCTCTACCGTGGATGATGATGAGTACACTCTGGCGGAAGGCAGCGACTACACCGTGACTGATACCGACCACGGGGTGTCTGCAAATTTGATCATCCTGAGTGATCCGTACCTGGCAGGCAAGCTCAAGGATATCAGGGACGAGGTGGTGCTGACCATCAACTTTGATGTCGGTAGCGATGCTACCTTGACCATCAAGGTGCCTGAAATGTGCTTCATCGCCACCGCAGCTTACGGCACGCCAATGGCCGAGGAAATACAAATTCTCCGTGAGTTCAGAGATGAATACCTGCTGACCAACCCGCTGGGACAAGTCCTGGTAGGCGTCTATTATATAGTCAGCCCACCAATAGCTGAGTTTATAACTGAGCATCCCAGCCTGAAGCCAATAGTTAGGGCTGGGCTGGTGCCTGCTGTTGTAATGAGCACTGTAGCCGTTAACATTACTCCAGCCGATAAGGTGGCCATGGTAGGCTTGTTGGTGCTGGCTTCAGTGGCGCTAGCGGTGTGGGCAACGAGGCGGCGAGGCAGAGGTCCTGAGTATACCTGAGGGTGAAATCGCACATTTGCTTGGATTGTTACTCTAGAAGCAAAAAATAGGGTCGAGGAATTAACCTCGACCCTATTCGATTTAAGGAATACCTTCGCCAGCCTTAATTACCAAGTGATGCTAAGCCAAAGGTTGTCTCGGAAGCCCTAGTCCTCGAAAGGGGATTGCACTTTTCTGACTTTTGTGCAACGCTGTGTTCCTCCGAGTAGATAGCCCTTCTGTAAGAATCGAGAGCAAGCACGCTGCATTTTTCAAGACGAATAAGCGATTATTCTTAATAGTTAATTGCAATAGTGTTGCATTTAGCCTTTTCGCCAGGTAAAATACTGCCATGGTTCGAGACTCAATTCGAATTTTGCAAGCTCAGGGGCACAAGGCGACCAAGCCGCGGAAGCTGGTGCTCGAAGTGCTGGAAGAAACCGAAAAACCGCTTTCCCCTTACGATATACAGGGGATTTTACGCCAGCGGGGTAAATATCTAAACCACGTTACCATCTACCGCATACTCGATTTGCTTTGCAGCCTCAATCTAGCTCACAAAGTGCTATCCAGCGGCGGATTTGTGAAGTGTAGCTTAGATGCTCCAGAAGGCTGCCATCGCTTCATGGTCTGCCAGCACTGCGGAGCCATTCAAGAATTTGCCGACAAAGGATTATGTCAAGAGGAAAACGACTTCGCCCAGAATTTTGGCTTTCATACCGAACATCATCTTTCCGAATTTTCTGGACTCTGCTCCCAGTGTTATAGAAAATAGCCCCATTAGCAAAATAAGAAATGCTCAGGCGAATAGCAAAAGAACTCAAAGAGCATATCCCTTTCACAGCCCTTGGCGCTCTTACGGGAATTATCATCATGGTCATAGTAGTTTTATGCAATTTACCTTCCCATATTTCCCAAACCGCTTTTTATATCTCACACCCGCTCCACGTTTTATTGAGCGCACTTGTAACCACAGCTATGTATATGAGATACAAGAAAGGCAAAATCTGGGTGGCAATTTTGATTGGTTGGACAGGGTCGATCGGCATAGCCACGATAAGCGATGCCATAATTCCTTATCTAGGAGGAACATTACTTCACGTTCCGATGGAATTCGAAGTGCCCTTTATTAAGCACTGGTGGATAAATCTCTTTGCGCTGGCTGGCATTGCTATCGGCTATTGGAGACAAACAACCAGAATCCCACACTTTGGACACGTATTGTTAAGTACCTGGGCATCCTTATTCTACATCATGGCATTTGGAATAGCTGATGATTGGATTCCTTTGCTCCCTTTCATCTTCTTATTTTTATTCCTTGCAGTCTGGATTCCTTGCTGCACCAGCGACATAATTTATCCCCTTTTATTCGTGAGAAAAGAGCCAGAGCTACCTTCGCCAGAAAGACAAAAAACCGCCAGCTAAAAAGTCGTCTACACTTGTGCTATCATATACGGGCACCCTTGATTATGGAGGCAGCTTGTTCGATTTGTTAAAAAAGACTGAACCAGGGGTAAAAAGAGGCAAAGAAACCTGGTTTGGCAAGATAGCTAATATTTTTAACCGGGACGTTTTCGGGGATGAGGTCTGGGAGGAATTGGAAGAGTTGCTTGTCTCGGCTGATGTTGGTGTAGAAACTACGAGCAAACTCCTGAGTAAAGTCAAACAGCGGGTGAAAACAGACAGGCTTTCAGAGGTATCTCAGATACGGGAAGCTTTGAAAGTGGAGATGGTAAGCTTATTAAGCATCCCCCAGAGAGCAAATCCGATTCCTGAGCAAAGTGGAGAATCCCCTTATATCATCCTTGTGGTCGGCGTGAATGGCTCGGGCAAGACGACGAGCATTGCCAAGCTGGCCTATGGTTTCACTTCACAGGGAAAGCGAGTTATCCTGGCAGCGGCAGATACCTTCCGGGCAGCAGCTATTGAGCAGCTTAAACACTGGGGAGGGAAAGTAGATGCCGAAGTTATCGCCCATCAACCCGGCGGCGACCCTGGAGCAGTTGCCTATGATGCTGTTCAGGCCGGCTATAGCCGCCATGCTCAAGCGGTGATTATCGATACTGCTGGTCGCCTTCATACCAAGTTTAATCTCATGGAAGAACTCAAGAAGATAAAGAGAGTGGTAGCTAAGCACGATGCTTCAGCCCCTCATCAAGTTTTGCTGGTAATGGACGCTACCACAGGGCAAAATGGACTGGCTCAGGCTAAACATTTCACCGAAGCTGTGGACGTCACCGGTATTTTCCTGGCCAAGCTGGATGGCACAGCCAGAGGCGGCATAATATTTGCCATCTGCGACCAGTTAAACATACCCATTTCTTATATTGGTACTGGTGAAAAATTACAGGACATGGCTCCCTTTGATGCTGAAGTCTTTGTTAATGCTATTTTCTCTTAAACTGAAAGGGAAAGATAAATGCTTACGATCAGCATAAACCCCGTTGCTTTCACCATTGGCTCCCTAACAGTACGATGGTATGGGATTATGATAGGTGTAGCGGTTATATCAATGTTAGTCATCGTCCCCAGGGAAGCAAAAAGGCTAGGCATCACGCGTGATCTCTACAGTCTTTTCCTTTGGTGTATTATTGGCGGCTATATCGGAGGCCGGCTAGCATGGGTAATCCAGGAATGGGAGTATTGCATAGCGAACCCCCGAGAGATTATCGGCTTTGCTGGCCTTGCTCAAAACGGGATGATTATCGGCGTCATTGCAGCAGCATTGATCTATATGAGGGTAACGAGAATACGCTTCTCCACCCTACTTAGTATAGGCGATGCCGTTGCTGTTGGGATGCCTTTAGCTCTAGCCATAGGCAGGATTGGCTGCACCATAAACGGCTGCTGCTCTGGCAAGCTCAGTCCTTTTCAGTATTTTCCGGGGGCTGTGATTTATGCTCCCCCTCCACCCGGCACTCCTCTTCAAGATTGGTATTACCTCACTAGCCAATATTTGGGGGTGCCGATTTACCCCACTCAGATTTATCATGTATTATGGGGCCTGATAGTTTTTGCTGTAGTGTGGCGACTTCGGGGAAAATTTAAACCCGAAGGTTGTCTTGCGTTCTTTTGTTTTTGCCTTTTTGCCGCCGGTGATTTTGGTGTGAGGTTTTTCCGTATTGGCGAACCATTGCTCTGGGGCCTTTATCAAGCCCAACTTCTTGACTTAGCAATATTGGTGGTATTTTTGCCCTGGCTCATTATCAGAATGCGCCGATTCAAAAAACAGGCTTTGGTGACCGAGCTTGCTAACGAGGCTGAGCAGGAGCAAAGTCACGAAGATTAAGGCCCAGCACCTCCTCACCATTCCAGCGACTTTTTTCCAGGTTATACACAATATCTATGTAAGATGGAATTTCTTCCCTCGTTCTCTGCGACTCAAAATCTACAGCTTGCCAGGTTATGTTTCCTTGTTTGAGTTTTAGCCTCAGCCATTCGCCCTGGTTGCCGAAGTTACGACACTCGATTACCTCGACCTGCCGGGTGAGAAAGGTCGGCTGTGGGTTGCCCCGACCAAAAGGGCTCAATCTTTGCATAAGGTTGAAGGTCTCTCCACTAAAAGTAGATAAAGGAAGCTCTGCATCAATCACTATTTCCGGGCGAAGGTCAAGATGCCCTAATTGGTCCGTAGCTAGTGTGGTAATCCGTTCCTCTAGCTGAGCTAAATTTTGGCGCGTTACAGTGAAGCCAGCGGCTAAGGGATGGCCACCAAAGGTAGTAAGCAGGTTATGGCATTCTTCCAAAGCAGCTGTGACATCGAATTCGGGTATGCTGCGACAGCTACCCTGACATAGTTCAGAGCCTAAACTGATGATAATAGTGGGCTTGTAAAATTCATCTGCTAACTTGCCAGCAACAAGCCCGATAACACCGATGGAGTAGCTTTCGTCACCTTCTATAAGCACCGGCAGGTGTAGTCTGGCGGCTAGTTTTTCCCTCGCTCGGCTTAATACTTCCTTGGTTAATTTTTGCCGCTCGGCATTCTTTTCCTCTAGCTCCAGGGCCAGGAGGCGAGCTTCCTCTGGTGACTGAGTGGTGAGCAACTGGTAGCTGGTGGAGGCATTGTCCATCCTGCCAGCAGCATTGAGGCGAGGCCCTAGTGTCCAGGAGATATCTTCAGCGTCAAGTTCACCCGGCCTCAGCCTCGCCAATTTAACCATTTCTTGAATTCCCACGCGGGAGCTATTATTAAGCTCTCTCAGCCCTTCCTTCACCAGGTAACGATTCTCACCAACGAGGGCAACTAAATCGGTAACGGTGGCCAAAACTACTAAGTCCAGAAATTTGGCTAGCCATTTCTCCTTGCTATCTTTGTGAAATAGCGCTTGCAGAAGCTTGAAGGCAACGCCAGCACCGGCCAAATCCGGATAGGGATACAATGAATCCTTTCGCTTCGGGTCAATTACAGCTACGGCTTGAGGCAGGTTCCCTAATGGAATATGATGGTCGGTGATAATCATATCTATTCCCATTTCTCGAGCCTGTTTTACCTCTGTAAGGTCGGTTACGCCACAATCAACAGTGATGACCAAATCCGCCCCCTGGGCCTGAAGCTTCTCCAGAGCTGAAATCTTTAATCCGTGGCCTTCATTGAAGCGGTCAGGAATATAGGGAATAACTTCAGCACCAAGCCATGATAGTCCCCCGACAAGAATAACTGTGGCTGTAACACCGTCAACATCAAAGTCACCATAGACGGCAATCTTTTCCTGGGCAAGCACGGCCTTATAGACCCTGCTTACAGCCTGTGATATATCAGGAAGGAGGAAGGGATTACCCTCCAGCCTACGGTCAGCAGACAAAAAAGGTTCGATTTCCTCTGACTTAACACCACGATTGTAGAGAAGTTGAGCAATTAGAGGAGAAAGGTCAGAAGCATTTAAGTATTCATCAGGCACTGGAGGCAGGATTTTCCATTGAGTCCGTTGATTCAATTTCGCACCTTAGCTTAATGCCCTTGTTAGAATCGCTAACTATATCACAGAAAAGGCTTTAACAAAATGTCTTTGCGAGCGAAGCGAAGCAATCTCACATCCTTTTTAGAGATTGCCACGTCGCCTGCGGCTCCTCGCAATGACAGGTGGGGCTTCCTAATCGGCAAAACCATGGATTAAGAGTAATTTGACCACTCAGCCAGGCAATAAATATAATCCATATAAATGAGGGTAGCTTTCTACACATTGGGGTGTAAGCTCAATCAGGCTGAGACGGAATCTCTGGCTAATCGTTTTAACAAAGCCGGATTTCAACTTGTTACCCCCGGTGAAGTGGCAGATATTTATATTGCCAATACTTGCACAGTTACCCATATCGCCGACCGCAAGTCACGCCACTGGCTCAGGCTGGCAAGGCGAAGAAATCCCCGAGCCCTAATTATCGCCACTGGCTGCTATGCCCAAAGAAGTCGTCAAGAGCTAGCTCAGCTTGCTGACTTCGTAGTTGATAACAAGGAGAAAGAGCACCTGCTGGCCCTTACCCAAACCTTCTTCCTTGAAGGGAGAGGACTGGGTGAGGGTGAAGCAAAGCAATCTCAGATGCTCGCTGCCACCGTTAGGACTCGTAGCTTGATAAAGATTCAGGATGGCTGTCATAGCCCCTGCACATATTGTATTGTGCCCAAAGTAAGACCCCACGAATATTCCTTGCCCGCTTCCCAGATAATTGACGAAGCTAAGCAGAAAGTGGCCCTCGGTTACAAAGAACTTGTCCTCACCGGGACGAAAGTCGGCTCTTATAGAGACGCTGTCCTGAGCGCTAGCGAAGGATCTAGCACTGACCTCAGGGATTTGGTTCAGCGTATTCTCACCAGTACCGGCATCGAGAGATTACGCCTCTCATCTTTACAGCCTTCGGAAATCTCCTCTGAACTTCTTGCCTTGTGGCAGGATGAAAGGCTTTGTCGGCATTTCCACTTAGCGCTGCAAAGTGCAAGCGAGACCGTGCTTCAAAGAATGAAGAGGAGCTACTCTCTGTACCAATATCAGAGAACAGTAAATTTGATTAAAGAAAAGATACCAAAGGTAGCCATCACCACAGATATCATGGTCGGTTTCCCTGGGGAAAGCGATGAAGAGTTTGAACAGAGCTACTCTTTTTGCCAGCAAGCTGGTTTCGCTAACATCCATGTCTTCCCCTTCTCACCCCGCCCCGAGACAGCGGCAGCCGGGATGCCCGAGCAGATAAAAGACAAAGTTAAACAAGAGCGCAACCAGCGGATGCTAGGGCTATCTCAAAGCTGCCGGCGCAGCTTTTGTGAGCAGTTTTTGGGGCAAACTATGCCGGTCCTGTGGGAGAAGGAAACCAGTCCCGGAAGCGGCATATACTCGGGGCTGACCAGCAACTATATCAGGGTATTCGTTCATAGCGAAAAGTCCCTGAGCAACGAGATAGCACCTGTTAAACTGGTAGAATTTCATAACCAGGGAATATGGGGAGAGATGGTGGATGAAAATCCAGGTTAAGGTAAAGCCCAGTTCCAAGACCGAAGAGCTTAGCCAAGAAGGGGATAGCTTTATAGTCACAGTCAAAGAACCGCCCAAGGAAGGTAAGGCCAATCAGGCAGTTGTCAAATTACTGGCGCAGCATTTCGGCGTCCCCCAGAGCCAGGTCAGGATTCTCAGCGGCTTTAGAAGCAGGAATAAAGTCGTTGAGGTTGCGGAGAAGTAGTATGATACTTTCGTAGTATAATTCTGGTAACAAGCTTTTTGTTATCTGCTGAAGAGCCATTGAACCATCCGAACGATAAGGAAGGATCTATTATGACTGAAAAGGAAATCCCATCAAAATTATGGCTTCTTTCAAAGGAGGTCATAGATAAAACAACAGGGTACAATGATAGTGGGCAGCTTCTCAAAGCTTCAAACTTGTATATCAAGCCGAAATTCGAGCGTTTTGATTATAAAGAAGGGAACATTAGCTGGCAAATGTCGCACATCCCAATAGTAAAGGAGGGGTGGGATCTAAGAAACCATCTTTTCTTTATAGAAAACGTTGTAAAACAAGTTCCAAGTTATCATGAGGTAGTCTTAGGAATCTCAAAAAAATATAATATTGAGGAACACCAAGTCGATTTTTGGTTAGAGCAATTTGCCCGTAGGCTTACTCGGAAGGCTTTCGAGGGTATAAGTGAGGAAGCTCTAATAAATGATATAGCCCTCCTTGTAGCAGATCTAGAGAACAGTCCGGTAGAGTGGGAAATTAAGACATGGATCGATGGCATATGGCTTAAGGATGATGGGTATCAGATTTATGAAGGAATAAAAATCAGAAGGACGAGACCTTCCGATTTAGAGGTCGAAAGAATGGTCTTCGATTTATTTTATCCAACTCCGCGCTACGATTTTATGAGAACCCCGCCAGCTATTTTAGAGCTAACATATAGATGTCGAGAGCAAGTGGAGTTTCAAAATGAAATAGAGAATATATTAAATTGCCTGCGACTTTTTAAAGTAGGTTCAGTATTCGCAATCAGAACTGAGCCGCATCCAAAGTCAATTTTAAGGGGTGGCGGTATTATGAGTTCTAGCCAGAGATTTGCTTCTACTTACAAATATCCCCTCAGCGAGCAGAATATTCCAGAACTAAGGGAATTAATTGAAAAAATTAAACCCCTATTGCCTCAAAAATCTCTATCATTAGCTTTGGAGGAAGCAACCCCAGTTAACATTGCTCTCCAAAGGTATAATGATGCTTTATTGAAGCCGGAAGGCATTGAAAGCCGAATTACCTCTGCCATTACCTGTCTTGAAGCTCTCTATCTTGGCAGAGAAGAGCGGGCAGAATTATCTCGCAGGTTAGGGCAGAGAGCTTCGGTAGTGCTTAGATTTTTTGATTTTACACCGCTCGAAGTTTACAACACTCTTAATAGGGCTTATGAAATAAGAAGTATCTTCATTCACGGTTCACAAATTGGAGCGGAGGAGCATAAAGGTGCCGCTGAGCTTGCTGAGAAAGTCTTAGAGTATGCTCGTGTGTCTCTTTTGGTATTTTTGCGATTAAAACCTTTAATAGATAAGGAAAAGTTTATTAACAGGATTGACAATGCCCTATTAGATGAGAATGCATATTCAAAGCTAGGAAAACTTGTAAAAGAGAATTGCTCTGCCTGTTAGCTGCAGCATTTAAAATAAGACAAGGTGCACCAAAGGCAGTTCAACCATATTACCGGTGCGTATAGAGATGCTTGAGGGAATCGCTGGAGATTCGTGGCTTGTATTAGTCAAAACCGAAACCGAAGGTTACAAAATAGCTGTTGTTCCAAAGAACTCACACGACTCTATTGACAAGCCATAAATCCTCTTCGGTTACAACCCTGATTCCGTTTCTCTTCAATAATGCTGTGGTAACGCCGTCGCCATCAATCAGTTTCCGGGAAAATGTGCCATCGTATATTTGCCCACAGCCACACGATGGGCTTCTGGATTTTCCTATAAATTCTTCGATGTGGAATAGCTTGGCAACTTTCAAAGTTTCTTCCGCCCCAGTAATGAATTCCTGGGTGACATCTTCCCCGTTTATATTTAGCACTTTGCATTTCCCATCAAGAACGTCTTCACCAGTCCCTCCCTGAATTTCCTGAGGTGCCCTGGGGGTCCTTAATCCTCCTAGTTGCTCTGGGCAAAAAGGTATCAGCGTCTCGGAGTTCAAAAGCTCAATTGCCTTATCGCTTTTGTAAATATCTTTGCCATCCCAGGCACACTTTATTCCCAACAAACAGGCGCTTATAAGTTTCACAGAGATTCTATCCCTTTGTTCTTGTTCCTGAATAAGTAAAAGAGCGTTGTTTCATTCTGATCCATTTCCTTTCATCAATCCCGATTAAATTGCCACACTGACATCTAATTTCATTTCCCTCTTGAACACTATGGTCTTCTATTATGCGCTCTTTCCAGCAGTGTAATATTCGCCCCTTCCCAACCTTCAAGTATTTAAAGACCTTAGCCCTGCACTTAGCACACTTTATTACTATCATTCCAATTTATGTGTCTTCATCTCCAATTGGAGTAGATTCAGGCCTGTGTTTCATTCTGGATTTCTTGAGACCGTTTAGGAAGTAGGTAACCGGCTCTTCGGGTTGGCGTTTCTCAGTGGCTTTGATAAGCCTTTCCAGGACACCAAGGGGATAACAATGAATAAGCTTCTTAGCCAAGTCACTACTTATGCCGAACTTAAGCAAATCAGCTTTAACCCTCTTAATTCTTATCCAATAGTTCTCTTTCTTCTCTGCCTCCATTTACTCCCATAAAGTTACCATAATGAAAGTAATTAGTGTAATATTAGCTTTGGAGTGAGGATAAAGATAGTCGGTGCAGAATCATTGGGTGTTCGGGGCCTGTGCTGCGTAGTTGAGCCCAATGACCGCAAAATAGTCATTGATCCTGGAGTTGCGCTAGGGTACAGGCGGCACGGTCTTTTACCCCACCCGGTTCAGGTTGCCGTGGCGGAGAGAGTGAAAGTTACCATCGAGAAGGCGCTAGATGAGGCCACAGACGTGGTGATCAGCCATTATCACGGCGAGCATCATCCAATGGTCAATGCCAATCCTTACCAGCTTTCAGCGGACCGGGTTGCTGAATTATTTAAGCATCCCAGACTGTGGGCAAAAGGGATGCAGAAGATCGCTCCTGGTCAGGTTCATCGGGCTAAAGATTTAGCTCAAAAGGTTGGTCGAGCCTTTCCAGCTTCGGAGGGGCTAAGCGATGGGTGTTTAAGCTTTTCTCCTCCTGTTCCTCATGGTGAGCGAGGCATGGGTGGCACAGTAATGATGACTAGGATCGAAGAGGAAAAAGAAGTTTTCGTGCACGCCTCGGATATTCAAATGCTCAATGAAGAGGCAATAGAGCAAATACTTGCGTGGCATCCAACCGTGGTGCTGGCATCCGGGCCGCCAATTTATTTGCCAAGCTTGACTTGGAGAAAAAGAAAGGCTGCGCTGCGTAGGACTTTGATGGTAGCCAGAGATGTTGATACGCTTATCCTAGATCATCACTTGATGCGCTCCAGGGAAGGGGAGAAATGGCTGGATTGGGTTTCCTCTATTACCAATCATAAGGTTATCTGTGCTGCCGATTTCATGGGGCGGAATCGCAATTTGCTCGAAGCAGACCGGGTTAGCTGGTATAAGAAAATTCCGGTGCCCGAAGGGTGGCATGAAGCTTACTCTAAAGGTGAGGCAGATACCAAGGCTTACCAGGCTAAATTTTAGAAAGCTTGTGCTTCCGAACCGTGAAGCCAAATTTCTGGCTGCGGTTTGCCACTTCCTCTAAATTAGCTCGGGCCGGGCTGCCTCTGGTTTCAGGTCGGGTGGCGTTAAGGCCTGCGGCAGCGCTAGCCATAATAAGCGATTTTCGCAGATTGGCACCCAAAACATGGTAGGCGGCAAAAACTCCGGCGAAGACATCTCCACAACCTACCGTGTTGATTATATTTAGCCCTAGCTTCTTGAGAGGCAAGGCAGGGATTTCGATCAGCGTACCGCTAGCCGGTTCAAGCATGGCTGCTCCCTGAGCGCCAAGTTTGAGCACCGCGTGATTGCCGAGTCCTAGCTTTTTTAGCTTCTGTAAGCTCGCATTTAACTCATCAGTTCCCAGTAGAGCATTCGCCTCCGTTTCATTTAAGAAGAGGACTTCTGCCTGTTTGGCAAGAGACTGCAATGCTTCCCAATTTGGGCTTATCAAAATCCCCGGGTCCCACAACACGGGGACAGCACGCCGCTTTGCCAGGTGAATTAGCTCTACAGCCACTTCTAAAGGAGGATCGGTGAGGACGATGCCTCGACATTCTTGTAGTTGCCGCTTAACCTGCACTTTATTCAGGTGTTCCAGACAAAGCCTGGCATTCGCCCCCAGATGACTGGCAATAACATTCTCTCCCATTTGGTCAACCAGGATATAAGCCTGCCCCGACTCCTCTCTTTTAATGTGCTGAATTCCCTCGGTGATGACTCCCTCGTCCTCGAGGGCGGCAATTTGTTGGCGAGCAATGTCATCCCTCCCCAGAGCGCCTATCAGGGCCACCTCTTTAGCCCCCAAAATCCGTGCTGCCGCCACAGCAATGTTACCCCCTGTCCCTCCGGATACACGGGTGATATATCTTATAGTAACCTCTTCACCAGGCACCGGCAGCCGCTCTACGAAGCAGCTAATATCCCAGTTTATGGCGCCACATACTACCAAGTTGGCCATCTTACTCCTCCAGTATACGCGATAGAAATAACTTTAGAAAGCGAGGCCCGTCCACGGCAGAGGCTACGTGTATTAACTGAGAGCTGCCAGAGGACAAAATACGAGTAACCCCTCTATCCCAATCATTTCCTTTAACTACTTCTACCCTTGCCGATGTAAAATCGAGCAAAGAAGCATCCAGCAACACTGCCAAAGCTAGCGGGTCATGCATTCTACAGCATCCGTGGTATTTTACCTCGTATTCTACCAGTTGGGCTACCAGATGTGCATCCGGTGTATGTCTGGTCTTAATCTGCCCCAGATGCTGGCTATTCAGGCAAGCCACAGGATCCACAGATACATCCAACCCCACAGCAAAGATGTCCGCCCCAGAGTTGAATACTATATGAGCAGCCTCAGGGTCCTGCCAGATATTGAACTCGGCAAAGGGAGTACGATTCCCTTTGCCGTAGGGCGTAAGGCTATAAGCACCTCCCATGAGAACCAGCCCGGCTAAAAGTTCAGGCAGTTCGGGATGAAGCTCAAAGGCATAAGCCAAATTGGTTAGGGGTCCCGTGGCTACTAGAGTAAGCTCACCGGGAGCATTCAAAACCGACCGGGCTAGGAAATCCCAGGCTTTAGCCGGGGATAGTGGAGTCAGGGGCGACGGCAAGCCGCAGTTGCCCAGTCCATCTGGACCATGGTAGCTTAAGGCATCTTCCAACGGCTGGTTCAAAGGGTTTGCTGCCCCCGGCGCTACCGGGATACTGCCTGCGTCCAGGCATTCCAATACCCGACGAGTGTTGGCGCTGGTCATTTCCACAGGAGCATTGCCCGCCACCGTGGTGATGCCCAGAACTTGGACTTCAGGCGATTTTAACGCCAGAATTAAAGCCAGGGCATCATCGACGCCGGGGTCCATATCCCAAACGATTTTGTGCATCGAATCCTACGGGATACACTATCATAAATTTCGGAGGAGCATAAGTAGTTAACCGCATGATCTCGTATAAAATTCCTTGCCCTCGATGGGAGAGGATTAAGGTGAGGGTGAAATCCCCCTCCCTCTAACTCCCTCCCACCAGGGGAGGGAGAACTATAAGGAGGTTTGCAATTGACTATAATTAATCAGGAAAATTCAGGTTAAAGTAGAGTTTGGCTCAAAAACCGGGGAAATCAGCTCCAGAATTTAAGCTTTCAGGGATTTGTGGTAGGGAATCAGACCCCCAGCTTCCACCATGTCTATAAACCATGCTGGAATTATCAGGCGAAACTCAAACTCCTTGCCCGTATTGAGGTTCTTGATAGTCCCCTGCCTCAGGTTAATCGCTATCTCATGCCCGGTCTCAAATTCAGCGGAAATCCCCGGCAAATCTATGGCCGGGCAGCCAAGATTCCAGAAATTCCTGAAGAATATCCTGTGGATTGAGTCGGCAACTACAGCCCGGACACCCTTAAACTTCAGAGTTTCCGCAGCCTGCTGCCTGCTTGAACCAATGCCAAAGTTCTCTTCGGCAACTATAATGTCACCCTTCGCAACCTTGGTGAGGAAATCCTTGGGCACATTCTCACGATGCCCAACATCGCTAAGCCCGCTTCTTGCGATGAACTCTTGATATTGGCTCGGGCTCGTTTCATCACCGCCCATGATAAACCTTCCGGCAAAGAGTTCATCAGTGTCAACATCTTTACCAAACTTCCAGACTCGGCCTTTGAGTTCCATCTATGCCTCCCGGAAAAACTCCCGTGGGTCACTTATTTTGCCTTTCAACGCCGAGGCTGCCACGGTCGCTGGTGATGCCAGATATATTTTGGCAGTCACATCTCCTACCCGGCCCTGAAAGTTACGATTTGCCGTGCTTATGCAAACCTCACCCGGTCCCAGTATACCCATATGCGCCTCCATACATGGACCACAGGTGGGTGGACCGACCACAGCCCCAGCCTCCACAAATGTCGCTATTAACCCCTCTGCCAGAGCGGCTTTAAGGACCTCCTGTGAGGCTGGTATGACGATAACCTTGGTAAACTTATCTACCTTCCGACCTTTGAGTATTCTGGCAGCAATCTTGAGGTCTTCCAGGCGTCCATTGGTGCACGAGCCTATGAACGCCTGGTCAATTCTGGTCCCCTCAACCTCAGTAACTCCCACAGCATTGGACGGCTTTGGGGGCACGGCAACCATGGGCTCCTTAATATCATCAGCGTGAAACTCAAGTGTTTCCGCATACTCCGCATCCTGGTCGCTCTTAATAAGCTCGAAGGAGTGGTCGGTCCTTGCCCTGAGAAAATCCGCTAGCTTCTGGTCAGGCTCGATGATACCATTAGTGGCACCTGACTCTATTGCCATATTGGTTAATACCATGCGACCCGCGATGCTCATTTGGCTTATGGTCGAGCCTGTATATTGAAGAGACTTAAACAGGGCGCCGCTTATCCCTAATCTTTTCAATATGAAAAGCATCAAATCTTTCGACATTATTGGAGGCTTGAGCTTACCATCAACATTTATCCCGATAGTGCCCGGGACCCGCTCCCATAACCTCCCCGTTTTGAAGACCACGGCCATCTCATCAACACCGATCCCGGTAGCAAAAGCCCCAACTACACCCGATGTCGTGGTATGACTGTCCACACCAACAAGAGTAGTTCCCGGCAGCACATGCCCCTTCTCTACAAGCACCTGGTGGGCTATGCCTCCCTTCCCGACTTCATAGTAGTTTTCTATGCCTTGTTCAATGACAAATTTCTTGATATTGAGACACTTTTTGGCAGTATCGATGTCCTTGTTGGGCACATAGTGGTCCAGCACTACTACTATTTTTGCAGGATTCCAGACCTTTTCAACACCTAGCTCCCTGAACTTGGCAATCGTATGCGCACCTAACGCATCGTGTATCATGGCTAGGTCTACAGAGACCTCGACAAGCTCGTCCGGCCTTACAACTTTCTTCCCAGCTTTTTTAGCTAGTATCTTCTCTACAAGAGTCATATTAATCTACCGTTTTGGAGATGCTTATCTTATCTGATTCACCCAGGTTGCCGCAAATGCTATCGGATGACAGTTTCGTCTAGAGCACTCAAGCTGGCTAGCAAATAGCGCCGGCTACTAAGCAAAACATCGGATTGCGCAGCAGTCAGAGTGTTTAGTAATGTCATTCTGAGCCGAAGTCGAAGAATCCCGGAGATTCTTCATGCCGCTTCGCTCAATTCAGAATGACAGGGCATCTGGCGGAGATGAACTTCACCACTACGATTAACCGGTCACTTCTCCATCTCTAGAACTATTAAGCCTTTCCGGCATTAGTTCTCCGCAGCTTCTACTCAACACCATGAGTTAGCACTATTTTTAGGTCTCAATGACGTACAGGTATCTTATGCCGCCATCAATAATGCAATGAATATGCCTCTCTTCCTCCACCTTGTGGAGCACTGGCTTAACCAGGTCATCGGCGATTCTGACGAGCTCATCCCGCTTCATGATCAAGTACAATCACCGCTAGCAGGGCAATGATAACATAATCGTCGGGACGACTATAGCTGAAGCTACCTTAGCTATAGCCTAATCATTCTGAGGACGGCCCAAAATAGCTTCGTGCTCAATACTAGTTATGCTTGAATAACTACCTGGCGTCACACTTTGACTTGTCTGCACCCAGAAGACAACGCTGGCCTCTCCCTTTCCTGGCACAACGAGGCTCTGGTTATCAAAGCCAAACTTGAGGTTTCCCTCATCATGAGATGGTGGCGAAACAGTTAGGCTAATGGTGATATCCTCAGGCGAAGAATTGGCAAAAGTTATGGTGGTTGCCTTCCTCTCATTGGCATACATACTTACCAGCCAGGTAGGGCTGTTCCACCTGCCATCGCCGCTTACCTTGACCATGCTAATTGGCTCAGATGCCACAGTAATGGTATTGCCGACAGCTACCTCGATATCCGAGAAATACGCCCTGCTGCCTGATTCAATTGAACCAATAACCAGGAAAAGCGCCAATATTCCAAGCAAAACTAGCGTTGCCTTTTTCGTAGTCTCCTCCTTAAAATGATTTACCGCTCAACCGTTACTTCAGTGGAGTAACTTCCCGGTGCCAGACTTTGAGTGGTGTTGGCACTAACGGTAACCGTAGCTGTCCCTCCCGCCGGCACCTCCACCGTTGGATTATCAAAGCTGAAGACGAGATTCCCACCATCAAGGGACGCGGGGTGGGCTGATAAGTTCAGGGTAATCGCCCCCGCCGCCTCATTAGCAAAGGTAATGGCGATAGATGCGGTATCAACCGGGTAGATAACGCCGATATCCCAGATATTGCTACTGGTGTCAAAGGTGCCATCACCTTCCACCGAGACTATGCTAATCGGCTCTTGTACTTCCACGTGGGAAGTGACGTTTATCGCCGTGTAAGCATAAACAGCTCCGACAGCCAGGATTACAGCTACAAGAGCTATCACTAGAGCTTTAGGAATTTTTTTCACTCATCCCTCCTTTCTGCGTTATGGCTTAGTCTATCCTTATTCTATGTTAAGTGGCACAGAAAAAAACCACTATGACAACTATTCCTACGGCCGCAGCCACCCCTAAGCCCAGAGCCGCCTTCAAGGGTAGCGGCTCTCTCTTAAGGACAGCATCGGCATGTAATGTCCCTGCCTTGATCCTCTTCTCCTTGCACTCACAATCTGAGGCTACGCCTTCTTTCCTCTCAGCGAGCGCTTTCCGGATGCTCCTTAGCTCCATTCCGATAATGGCAGCAACGGGGAGCCCAATGAGCAAAATCATACCGAGGCGCGTTCTAAGCAAAGGAGCCAAATATCCTAGGTAAGGTATATCGAGGGCCAACTTCCCCACAAGCTCATTGGCAGCCACCGGGTTAATGTCGGGGTCTTCATTGGCGTCTCCCTTAGTACGGAACACGAGGGAGCCATCGTTATGCATTACCTCAATGACCCTATGGGTGGTAACCATGCCTGACTCTGCGGCCGACCTATAGGTGATGATATCGTCTACCTTGATGTCCTGTGGCTGCACCGGCTTGATTACTACCAGGCTTCCTATCTTTATTGCCGGCTCCATACTCCCGCCATAGACGATATCCAAGTGCCAGCCGAAGTGTGGGGCAACGAAGATGCCCACACAAGCCAGGACAACCACCACCAAAACTAAAGTGGCCAGCCACTGAAAGACCTTTTTCAACATTTGCCTCCGCCAGATTTATCAAGTGGGGGTGGGCCCCGATGGAGCGGGGCCCACCCAACCAAGACGCCACTGCGGCATAGCTTTTTCTGCAACCCTCCGGGCCAAGCTCTCCTACGCATCGGTGTCATCGTAGGTGATCAACCGCGTCTCGAAGAGGTAGTCCGTGACGCTCCAGCCACTCATAGGCCCAGTGGCGCAAGTGTTGGAGTTGTAATCGCCCTTCGTCACCAGCCAGATCTTGGCGCCATAGGGATGGTTGCCATCGCTGGGATGCGGCAGATCGAAGCCGATGTTCATCGAGCCGGTGTGGCTGATCCTACCAGCGGCGTTGGGTGTCAGGCCGCAGGCGAGCAGCTTGCCAGGGTTGTCGCCCGGCCAACCGTCGGCGTAGTAGATGAGGTTGTACTCCTTCGAGGAATTAAGACCGTAGCCCTCGAAGGTGTAGTCGAAGGTAACCTTCTTGCAGTCGAAGGTTAGGGTGCCGTACATATCGTCGTCCAGGATGAGCCAGCCGGCCGGGTTCTTGTTCTCCATGCGGAGGAACCTCATGTCGCTGGGCGGCCCCTCGTTATCTGGCGCAGGGGCACCAGACTGCTGGAGCAAGACCTCGAGGTCGAAGGTCACCTTGTCCGACTGGAACTCGTTGCCGGCATCCTCATCGATGTGGAAGCTGATCCAAACCCAGACATAGTCACAGACGACCAGCTCGCCAAGGGGGATCCACAGGCACTCGAGCTCGGCCAGCGTCCAGCCCATTGCCTCGGTGAGGATCCACGTGTCGATAGTCCTGTCCTGGTCGTAGTCGATGCCCATGTCGACGACGGTGACCCGCTCAAGGTCATTGCGGATCATCTCGTCGATGCCAGCGACGTCTTCGGCCAGGTCTTCATATGCCTGCTGCTCAGCGTCTGTGACCCCGTTCTCCTCGCCGATGACATTGGCGAAGTGGAGCCAGGCATTGCCATCGTTCTCGCCCCCATTGTGGAGCTCTATATAGCCCCAACCTACTTCGCACGGCTTTAGGTCTGTAACCTCAACAACACCCCCTATATCGTCAAGCTCAATGGTGCCCGCTACGTAATAGTTGGCTCCGGGGCTCATGGCCCCATCCCCCGTGCTCTCGATCTCGCTGAACCAGGCGCCGCTGATGCCAACAACAGCCACGCTCGCCACCACCGCAATCACCAGCACGCTCATTAGAATCTTTTTCATCTTTCAATCCTCCTTTTTCAGAGTTTCTCATTAATCATCCCACCCCATATTTGATTTAAGGTGTGCCTTACTGGTCTCACCCTCACCTGCATCCTCTCCCACCGAGAGAGGAGACTTGATAAGGAAGCCCGGTCGCCCTGATCGACCTACCTGAAAACGGGTCCAGGGCATCGGCAGTCGTTATTATCAAAAAGGTTCTTAGACACAGACTATTTTGCACTTTCAAACTTAACTATTCTCTTTCATGTTTTTTGAGAGGGCCGGGTGCGGCGCAGCAAGGAGTGAACCCTGGCAAGCAATTCCCTCAAGCTTAAGGGAGAGGTCAGGTAGGCATCAGCACCCATTTCCAGAAACTCGACTCCCGCCGCCTCTTCCTGCTCCTGCCCGAGAACAATGATGGGAACATCAGATAGCTCCCGAATGCGGATACAAAGCTCATCTCCATTCAGTCTGCGGCTGTTCTCACGCATCACTATGAGGTCAGGAGAGCTTCTACCTATCTCGGCCAAAGCTTGCTTGCTCCCGGCAGCGTTTACAATTCGAAAACCGGAATGCTGTAATACAAAGGTTAAGTTATCTGTCATCGCTAAGTCGGGACAAACAAGCAAAATCTTCTCCACGTTTAACCCAGGCCTAAGTCCCAGTACTTAAGTCTAGTGTAATGGGGAATGTCAGAGAAGTCAGTAGCTACACGGTTACCAGGGGTTTCTTTTTGGTTACAAAAGGTTTCTTTTTGGTTGCAAGAATCTCAGAGAGGTCTCTACCCCCTCGAACCGGAGGCTCCAATAACGTAGCCTATGCCTCTTTCATTGAAGATGATTTTCGGGTTCGAGGGGTCTTCCTCGATTTTAGACCTCAAGCGGTAAACACCCAGCTTGAGGAGTTCTCTTTCATCACTATAGTTTGGCCCCCAGACGTGCTGGAGTAGCTCGGCGCTGCTGCATACCCTTCCCTGGTTCTCGACTAAATGACACAGGAGTTTATATTGAGTAGGGGTTAGCTTCACTGGCTTTCCCGAGATGCGTACCTGGCGAGTGGCGTAATTTATAGACAGCTTGTCATTCAGGAAAAGGGAAACATCGTGATGATTGGGGGAGCGGCGGCGGAGAATAGCATTGACCTTAGCAATAAATTCCATGGGGACGAAAGACGGTGACACCCAGTCATCAGCACCCATCTCCAGAGCTTTTACCTTGTCCATGACATCATCGCTCTGGCTAATAACAATGAGGGGCACACCAGAGAAGCTGTGAATCTGGCTTATGATGTCAAAGCAGTTCAGGGGCGGTGCTCCTTCTCTTCGTTCAGGAAGGTGAAACATAACGATGTCTGGTTGTTCTCTATGTATTAGCTCCGGGCTTTCCCTGGCTTCATCAGTGTGGACTAAACTTAAGTCCTGCCATCTTACTTTCAGGATAGAGGAAATATCTTGCGCTAAGTCTTGGGAGTAGCTAACAACCAGAACTTTCATCACTTTCACAAAACACAAAAGCGAAACTAACCTTTAAGGTCGGTTTCGCTATTGACTCTGCTGAACCCAAGCGACCATTTACAGGTTCAACTTCACTGCCTCCTTACACACAAAACGACAACAGAACTTTCGGCCTATCCTTCCTTACGCCTCTACTTGCCCGTTACTAGGTTTCCCTTACCGCCCAACTCGCACTCCCGGGAACTCACGCAATCGCTCCCTTAGTATCTATGTTTCTGCGAAGATTACTCGTAGTAGTAATTTTTATAACAGAAATATGTATAAGATATCTTCTAATAAGAGTAACAGTTCTTCACGACTAAGTCAATATACCTAACTTAACTTTTCTTACCATTCCAGGACTTTTTTTCCATGACTATTTCCTAATCAAATCGGTACTTTTGGGTGATTGTGCGGTTAGCTGAAGTGAGTTACCCTTAAGATAGGTTAATTAAAGAGGAGATGGGAAAAGATATGACAAATGATGAACAAATGGATGACATGCTGACAGTGAGGGAAGTAGCCCGGCTCCTCCATGTCCATCCTAATACCCTGAGGCGGTGGAGTAACAACGGAAGAATAAAGGCATACCGCATTACCTCCCGGGGTGACCGCAGATTTAAGCGCGAGGAAATCGCCCACTTCCTGGCGGAACTTAACGCCTATGCAGGCAACTGGAGAGAAGCCTGGAACAGATCAGTAGAGGGGCGGAGATAGACTCCACCACTACACTTCTGAGCTCTTCTGTCACCATTCTTGCCAATCACTATATACTTTCTACTAAAGAAGATTGAGAAGAGGGCATCTTTGCATCAAGAGGCGCCGACATGATATTTTTGAGCTAGTGGCTATTGAAGAAGTTATTGAGCTCTTAGAACAAGAATATGGCCCTCGCAAGTGGCAGCCAGACAGGGACCCTATTGATGTGCTCATAGGAACCATACTGTCCCAAAATACCTCGGATGCAAATTCGGGAAGAGCTTTTACCTCTCTTAAAGCTGGCTTTGAGAGCTGGGAAGCTGTAGCTTCGGCTCCAGCAGAGCATATCGCTAAGGTCATTCAGTCCGGGGGGTTATTCCAAATCAAGGCCGTTAGAATCAAGCAGGTACTTGAGCAAATTGAAAAGGAACAGGGTCGTATCAGCCTCGATTCCCTCAAGGCGATGAACATGGCTGAAGCTGAAGACTACTTAATGCGCCTGCCTGGAGTAGGACATAAGACAGCTAGCTGCGTGCTACTTTTTTCCCTGGGGAAGCCATCCCTGCCCGTGGATACCCACGTTTTCCGGGTAGCCAAACGATTGGGACTAATTGATTCCAGAGTGTCCATAGAGAAGGCATCTAGCTTGCTTCAGGAGCAAATTCTGCCCTCAAAGGTATATCAATTCCATGTCCATATGATAGAGCATGGCCGGCGGATATGCCACGCTCGGCAGCCTCGCTGCAATAGGTGCATATTGAGAGGCGCTTGCCCCAGCTCGCTTTACTAATCTTTCGTATAAAACCCTCTCCCTCAATAAGAGTTCCCTCTCCACTTGATGGAGAGGGTTAGGGTGAGGCAAGGATCCTCTGCTTCATAACTCCCCTAGCCCCCTCTTACCTTAAGAGGGGGATTTTATAGATGTTCCGTGTCAGCTCTTAAGAAAAGGATTCTCCACTTGGCCAACCCTCTTTTCATGAAGGCTCTCTTCTTCTATCCCCCTTAAGATAAGGGGGATAAAGGGGGTTATGTGTGTAGTTGGATCGTTAGAGGTGGATTTACTCATACTCATAACTCCCCTAGCTCCTCTTATCCTCCGGCGTTGCTCAGGACAGGTCTAACTCCCTCCCGCTAGGGGAGGGAGGATCATAATAGGGGAGAGAGAATTATAATGATTTATGCAGTTAACTGTAGCCTGGTTAGTAAGTGATATAATGGTTAACATGGCACAGATATTGAAGAGCAAAAATCTGGCTACTAAGTTTCAGATAATGGTGGAAATAGCAGCACATCAGCCTAACATACAGCAGAAAGACATCGCCCCAAGATTGGGCATCACTTCGCAGGCGGTCTCCGAGTACGTGAAGGAATTGATAAAGGACGGCTGGCTGAGCTCCGAGGGTCGCTCCCGATATAAGGTAACCAAGGAGGGCGTAGATTGGATCTTGCAGATGTCCCGGCAGTTACATAGTTACGCCTGGTTTGTGAGCAAAGCCGTGGCTGATATATCAACTACCACTGCCATAGCTGATAGCGACTTATCCGTTGGTCAAGCAGCGTCGCTATATATGAAGGACGGCTTGCTCTTCGCCTCCGATATCATTAGTGGCAAAGGGGCTAAAGGAACAACCGTAACTGCGGCTAAAAAGGGACAAGATGTCGGCATTCGCAACGTTGAAGGAGTAATAAAACTCGAGTCAGCTAAAGTAATGATAGGCAAAGTACCCAATGTGCAGGGTGGAGGTTCCAAGAGCACCGACCTGGCTCAATTGAAAAGGGAGGTAAAGGAAGCGAGGCTGGTGGGGGCAATGGGCACGGAAGCCCTGGTAGCATTGATGCAGATAGGTGTAAAGCCTGATTACGTTCATGGTGTCCGAGAAGCAGCCATAGAGGCAGCTTACTGTGGCCTGTCCTCCCTGGTTGTCTGTAGTGAGGACAAGGTTTCAATTTTGGTGCAGAGATTGGAAGAGGAGAACCTGGGCTACCAGATTATTGACTTACATCAAAATTTCCCCAAGGCGTCTACTAATTAGACGCCTGTCATTGTGAGGCATCCCCCTTTCCTGTCGTTGCGAGGCTGACGAAGTGTAATGGCGGAGTTTATCTCTGCCATCCTTTACCATTTCAATCGTGAAGGAAGAGATTCCTTCACGCCTCGAATCCTAAATCCCAAGCACCAAATTCTAAACAAAAGAAAGGAAAATTTAATTCCTCTCATCAAAATACCAATGACCAAAACAGTTTAGAGCTTTGAATTTTGATATTTGGATTTGTTTAGAGCTTAGAAATTAGTATTTGGAATTTAGCCGCAGGGATTGCCACGCTTCGCTCGCAATGACAAAAACGTAAAGGGGCTCACAATGACTTTCGTGTGACAATTTCGGCAAATCACGATAATTACCAACGAAAAGCCTTGACATCCATTTTGTGGCATTTTATAATAGGGCTTAATCAACTGCACTTGCATAAAATAAAGTAATTTTGTGTAGAAGGAGGTGAAAATGAGTCGCATTAAAAGCTTTTGTAAGCAAATCTTTGCCCGGGGGACAAACTGGTTCCTGGTGATTCTGAGCATATCTCTTGTCCTGACAGCCTGCAGCCCTTCGCTAGGAACCTTCGTTGATGACCTGGGAAGGCAGGTCACCATTGAGAGAATACCCCAAAGAATTGTCTCCCTGGCTCCCTCTAACACCGAGATTCTGTTTGCCCTGGGTCTGGGGGATAAGGTGGTGGGAGTGACAGATTGGTGCGATTATCCTCCGGAGGCTCTGGATAAGGAAAAAGTGGGTAGCTATGACACACCAGATATAGAGAAGATAGTTGCCCTTACCCCTGATCTCATACTAGTTGCGTATGGTACTTCTATAGATGTTATCAATACTTTGGACGGGCTGGGGCTTACAGTATTTGGTATAAAGTCTACCGATTTAGATGACGTGCTTAATGATATTATAACAGTAGGGGAAATAACCGATAAGGAAGTGGAGGCCGCTGCACTTACATCTGAAATGGAAAGCAGGATCGAAGCAGTAACTGATGAAACCTCAGAATTGGAAGAAAGGCCCAGAGTCTTTTATATCGTCTGGCATGACCCGTTGTGGACTGCTGGCTCAGAGACTTTCATCCACGAGCTAATTGAAAAAGGAGGCGGGGTGAACATTTGTCAAAATATCACCGGTTATACGACAATCTCAATCGAAGAGGTTGTTGCCCGCAATCCTGAAGTAATTATCGCCAGCGAATGGTCATTTGAGTGGGCAAACAACGAGACCCTGCTTCAGGGTACCGACGCAAGACAAAACGGCAGAATCTATCAAGGCGATGATGACTTAGTTCAACGCCCAGGTCCTAGACTGGTCGAGGGCTTAGAGTGGTTTGCCTATTTCATTCACCCCGAGATATTTGAGGAGCCTGAGGGTAGCTAAGTGAAGGTTTTTTCCTCCTGGAGCGGGGGTAAGGAATGTGCCCTCGCGACGTATGAGGCAATTTCCCAGGGGCACGAAGTCCTATACCTGCTTAACTTTATCTCCGAAGATGGCGAGAGGTCGAGGTCCCACGGGATTAAAGCCAGCGTTTTAGCCTTACAAGCAGAAGCCATCGGCATCCCGCTAATCCAGGTGAAGACATCATGGGAAAATTATGAAGAGAACTTTAAGAAGGTTGTCAGTGAACTCAAGGACAAGGGCATCGAAGGGGGCGTGTTCGGCGATATGGATTTAGAAGAGCATCGGGAATGGGTAGAGAGGGTATGTAACGAGATAGGGATAAAGGCGTTTTTGCCCCTCTGGGGGATAAAGGCAGAAGAGATAATTGAGGAATTCCTTAAATTGAAATTCAAGGCCATAATAGTCGCCACCAGATTAGAGGAGACCTTACTGGGAAAAATTTTAGACAAAGCTTTGGTAAGGCAAATTAGCAAACTTGGCTCCCATCCCTGTGGTGAAAATGGCGAATATCACACCTTCGTCACCGACGGGCCCATTTTCAGAAAAGCACTCAAGGTTACCAGAGGGGAAATAAAAAAAAGAGACAACGTATGGTTCTGGGATATCTCAACCAAGGTCATTGCGAGGGGCGAAGCCCCGAAGCAATCTCAGAGAGGTAAGAGTAAGATTGCCACGCCCCGACAAGTCGGGGCTCGCAATGACAGGAACGAAGGGCTGGAATGACAGCAAGATGAGAGATAGCAAATAAGGACTGCAGGGGAGCTGAGATGAAAGAGAAAGGCTTAATTCAAGTTTATACAGGAACCGGCAAAGGAAAGTCCACTGCCGCTATTGGTCAGGCAGCTCGCGCTGCCGGGCATGGTTTTAAGGTCGGCCTCGTCTCTTTTTTTAAAGACCCTGAGGCATTCGGGTACGGTGAATACAAATCCCTGGAAAAGCTGGGGATAAAGACTTTCCTTTTCGCTAAGAAACATCCTCACTTCTACAGGGAACTGAATCCTGACAATGTCTGCCAGGAATGCTCCAGGGGGCTGGAATTTATTAAGGAGCTTTTCCAAGACCAATCCTGGGATATGCTGGTTCTGGATGAGATAAATATTGCCGTGCGCGACGGCTTTCTGAAAGAAGAAGAGGTTCTTTCTCTTTTGGAGACAAAGCCAGAAAAGTTAGAGCTTGTCTTAACAGGTCGGGGCGTCACCGAAAAGATTATAGAAAAAGCAGATTTGGTCAGCGAGGTGAGGGAAGTGAAGCATCCTTATAGTCAAGGAATAAAAAGCAGGGAAGGCATCGAATACTAAGAGAAAATCAAAAGAAAAAAGTGAAAATGCAAAATGACAGGTCAAAAATGACAAATCCTAAGCACAAAATTCGAAATCCTAAACAAAAGAAAGGAGGAATTTAGTTCCTCTCATCTAATTACCAAAATCCAAAGCAAATGAGTTTTGGCATTTAAATTTAGAATTTTGGCTTTGTTTAGAGTCTAGAAATTAGAATTTAGGATTTATTTAGCGATGGCACATACTGTATCTGAGGTATTTAGTGAGCCCGTTATCCCTTATGCCATTCGCTGGCAAAGTAGAGTTTACTCTTTACTGGGGCTCGCGGGATTGCTTGTAGTGGTAGTCGTGTTTGTCACTACTTTGGGAAGCGTTCCTATACCCTTTCCCACTACTTTTCAAGTCCTTCTCTCCCAACTGCCCTTCGTTCACATTACCCCTTCTTCTCCCGAAATTTTCGGAGCGCCGTTGAGCCTGGAAATTCTGAAAACGATAATTCTGGATATCAGGCTGCCACGCATACTTCTGGCAGGTTTAGTAGGAGCAGCCCTGGCAGTAGCCGGAGCCACTTATCAAGGACTGTTTCGTAATCCTCTGGCCGACCCTTATCTTTTAGGTGTGGCCTCAGGAGCCGGACTGGGGGCGACAATTGCCATGCTTACTCCTTTCACATTAGCCTGGATGGCTTTTGGGGCCGTGCCATTATTTGCCTTCATTGGTGCTATAGGCGCCGTCACTGTGGTCTATTTGCTTGCTCGTGTCGGCAAAACCCTGCCAGCCACCACGCTTATCCTGGCTGGAGTAGCTCTAAGTGCTTTTCTGGCCTCCATCACCTCCTATCTTATGACCATTTCCGGTGAAGAACTACATGGGATTGTATTTTGGCTACTGGGTGGACTTTACCTAACTAAATGGTCTGAGGTGTGGACAGTCCTCCCCTGTGTATTAGCGGGCCTCGTAGTCATCTGGATTCATGCCCGACCGCTCAATGTAATGCAGCTTGACGAAGAGCAGGCCCAACAACTGGGCATCAATGTGGAAAGGGTCAAACTCATATTACTGGCTGCTGCTACCCTTATTACTTCCTCAGCGATTTGCTTCACTGGCCTTATCGGTTTCGTCGGCATACTCATCCCTCATGCAGTGAGGCTTATCTGGGGGCCAGACTACCGGTTTTTGCTCCCTCTATCCACGCTGGTTGGCGCCATCTTCCTCATCCTGGCCGATACTTTAGCCCGTACCATAATTCCTCCTACGGAGATTCCGGTAGGAATAATTACTGCTCTCTGTGGAGCACCTTTCTTTCTTTATCTATTGCGGAGAAGAAAGGGGCTCGCTTTCTTCTGATGTTTGCCTGTCACCCTGAACGTAGTGAAGGGTCTTGAGATTCTTCGCTTCGCTCAGAATGACAAGTGGAATGGGCAGAATGACAGGAGGAATGGGTAAAATGATGAGAGGAACGGGTAGTAAGAATGATTGAACTGGACAATGTCAGCCTGGGCTATAACCATCAAGCCATCTTGCACGATGTAAGTATGAAGGCCGGACCCGGCCAAATACTGGGGCTTGTTGGCCCCAATGGCTCGGGGAAGTCAACATTAATCAAGGGAATGACCCGGGTGATTGACCTCTTCTCCGGGCGTATCTTAATTGACACTCGCGATATAAGAACTATTAAGCGAGACGAACTGGCTCGCCTTGTTGCCACGGTGCCGCAAAGCCCTGCCTTGCCCGGGGCCTTCACTGCTTTTGAAGTGGTGCTTATGGGTCGAACGCCTCACCTCGGGCTTCTTCGCTACGAGGGAGGAAAGGACCTGGCCATCGCCTGGCAAGCGATGGAGGCCACACATACCCAGTCCTTCGCTGAGCGCAGAGTAAGTGAGCTCTCAGGAGGAGAGAGACAGAGGCTGGTTATCGCTCGGGCACTAACCCAGCAGCCAAAGGCAATGCTCCTTGACGAGCCAACTGCTAACCTGGATATAAACCATCAAGTCGAGATTCTCAATCTGGTCAAGAGCCTTTGCCTGGAGCAGAGTTTGACCGTCATTATCGCTTTACATGATTTGAACTTAGCTGCTCAATACTGCGATTGGATGGTCATGCTAAATGGAGGGAAAGTTTACGCTGAAGGCACGCCACCTGACATACTCACAGCGCCGAATATCAAGAAGGTTTACGGCGCCGAAGTATGCGTTTATCCCCACCCCATCAATAAATTGCCCACCACCCTTATCACAGCCGGCGGAAGTCACGGAACAAGCTAGTCCAGCCCCCGAGAGGGAAGAGCGAAGCGGTTAAACTTCAATTGCGGCGAGGATATTATCCTCGCAACAAAGGCTATGCCCGCTGCGCTTGGGGTTCCCTACTGTTTTGTCGCTGAACATCTAGTTCAAGTGGGCTCTTATCATGTGCTGGCAGACATGAGTGATGAAGAAAAACGCCGAGAGTTAGAGCAGCATTTAATTAGAGTGCATTTGCTTGGCAGTGAAATGCAGGATGATGAGGATATTTTGAGATTAGGTGGGTAGGTTGGCCTTGAATGTCGCTGAAATATACGAGGTCCGTGTAGTTTGAAGATAGCTTGGGGCTTTATGCAGAGCACTACTTATCTATAACCCGAATGATCTCACTGCCTTCAAAAGCTATTCCAGCGACCTGTCCAGTTATGGTTATTTCCACTTGTTCACCTACAGACAGCATATTCTGTACGGCAGCTCTGTCGAACTTGACCATCAGGTCAGGGATGCCATTACCATCATAGTCACCAACTTCAGTCGGCTTGGTCAAGGCTGGAACCACACCGTTCAGCATGATGCTGGTAATGTCGATTTGGCCTACATCGTAGCAAGTCGGAAGTTTTATATATGTGCTGACTACCTTGCCCTTGCTTCTTAGATTTAGGATATCGGGATCAAAGTCTATCGTGGCTGATATGATTTGCATTATTTCCGTTTCTGTCGATCTAATAATATAGCCTACGCTTGGAATGTCAGCTATCTGGACATTTTCAGCCAAGATGATGGTTACTCCGCCTGCTGAAACCCCAAGAGTATATGTATCTGTGGGAGATGCGCTAGGCTCTGGGATAACCCGAATCAGATAATCTCCCGTTTTTCGCTCTGGGATAGCAAATAGATCATCTAGCTCACCATCCCCATCTATATCAATCTCCTCATACGTAGCTCCTGGGATTTCAGTTCCTTGTTTGCTAAGAACAAGGCCATCTGGATCAGTTATTATCAGATCAACTGGGGAATAGACGACTCCACCCCACATTCTATCCCAGTCCCATCTGGTTGCGGGCTTTGTTTCCTTGTGTTCGCCAGCAATTCCCGTATCAGCGTCCAGATCAATCTCATATGGAGAAACAGCGCCCCTGCATGCAGCACAAATGTTCGAATCGAGATCAATCTGACCGTTACTTGCACTTCGATAGGCTGCCCACACCAGTTCGCTACAGTACCACCTTTCACCATTTTCTTGTTTTCTTAGGAACACGAGGCTCCACTTGTCATATGGCTGACCCTCCTTGCTTCTGGCAAACAGAGCTGCCTCTGCTCGTATTTGAGGATCAGCAGTCACGACACTAAGAGCTCTAACATATGTTTTTTTCGGCCAGCTCCAGCTTGAAAGAGGAGAGATGATCACGCCCTTGCCGTATTCCGATTCCACCACTGCTTCTACTACCTCATCATTTCCGACATACATGCCTACATGAGTCCACTCTTTCCCCGGAACCCAACTCTTCTCGGACCTACATAGCAACAAATCTCCTACATCTAGAGTAAGGTCAAGCATCGTATCATCCAAGCCTGTCTCCCCTTCATCATCAGTAACAGTAAGCGTGACGGTGTATTCCCCAGGAGATTGGTACACATGATATATGAGATCGTCGCGGCCAGGATCCCAGGCAGGAAATGGAGTGTTAATTGTGGCCCCGTCACCAAAGTTCCATTCGTAATTCGCGATTTCTCCTCCATCGGGGTCATAGGAATCGGAGGCATCGAAGATTATCTTCCCTCCCACCATTGGAATTGCCAGGTCAAGAAGTTCAAACTCGCGCTCCATGAGCAACTTGAAAGAGGCAATGGGGGGGATGTTGCTAACTTCAACAAGCTTTGACACAGAGTTTGTCAGGCCTTCATTATCCGTTACCGTCAGCTTGACGACATAGGTGCCAGGGCTGGTGTATGTGTGGGTGGGGTTCTGAACCATGCTGGCGCTGCCATCTCCAAAGTCCCAGCTATAGCTGACTATTGCGCCATCTGGGTCATAGGAATCGGAGGCATCGAAGGTTGTCTCTTCCCCAACGACAGGGTCTTCTGGAAAGTATGTAAACGAGGCGACTGGTGGCTGGTTTTCGTGTCCAACTCCTGTGCCGGTGAGGTCGTAGGGGACAGAAGATATTCGTGCGCCGGACAAGGTCCCATCGCTCACCGAGTTTCGTGTAATCAACTCCCAATATATCCAATCAGAACCTGCTCGAAGAAGATGACAGTACACGTCGTCATAGGGAAAATATTCCGGAAAGCTGCCGAAGTATGAATATAGCACAATCCAGTACTCTCCCGGAGCTATCTCTCTTAGGATGGGTTGCCCTATCTTTGATGAGTCAAAATGGGATAGTAACCATTGGCTTGTTAGATGTCCACTCCCCGCAAGCGGGGTGTGATGCCAGGCAAGGGTTTCTACCCAGCTATCCTTTTGAGAGTCCGAAGTGGTCATCCAGACTCCAACCATACCCATCTTATCGGGATAGAGAGTCTGGTAGAACCATTTGGAAAACCCATAGGCGCTCCAGTTTAGTTTCTTACAGAAGACCGGCGGCCAAATCGTAATGCTGCTAGATACTTTCGCTGGATACGTTATTGGCATACCACTATAGGTTTGTGGTCTTTCTCCATTCGCCCAAATCGAAATGGTACTATCGGATATGCTCAACGTAACATGTGCATCAAACCAGCATCCATCGGCTAACCTCCTTGAGTAACTCCACCTGAAAACATTATCACCAGACCAATACAGATATTTAGAATCATAGGGCCACGGCGATGGGCTAGGATCAAGACAAGACCTAAATCCCATCGCAGTGCTGAGCTGAGAAAATTCCGCTAGAATGTTTCGTTCGATTCGGGGGAATGTAAATGTTGTTATTTCCGTTTGTCCTGCTTCAAGGTTCATTTCTTTGACTAATTCTATTCCATTGAATACTGCCTTAATTGTATGCAGACCGGGCGAAATCGCTATTGGTTTATTGTGGGTTTCTTCGTTATGGGCACCATATCCAATGAAGCTATCTCCATCGTAGATTCTCACGCTGTATGGATTCATACCTGCGATACTGGCAATCTCTATTCCTTCTGGGTTAAGTGCGTGGACGATGATATAGGAAACACCTTCTTGGGCTGAAACCTGTCTCTTACCCAAGTCAGCCAAAGGAAGCGCCGTTGCCAGCACTGCCCCAGCGAGCAAAAACACCAGTGCGATCCCGAAGATTTTGCCTATCAATTTACCTTTTCTCATTGACGTATCTCGTTTGTTCACTTCATTGTATTTATTATCATCCTTCGATAGACTCAGGACAGGCTCTTATCCTTCCCTATGCGCGGAACTGAGCATGGTGAGAACTGAGAGAACCCTCCGACGCACACACTTGACCCCAATCTTATGTTGGTCAGCCCTATTTCTTACGGGGACTACTTTTATGGAGGCTATTATACCGCTATCTAAGAAATTGTCAATAGTTTTTGAGGGAGAATTGTAAAGGAGATTCATAACAAGGGGCGGCAGAAGCCGCAGGTGCGGCAATGGTATGTGCCCATGGCTGCTTCGCAGCAGGGACAGCTAATTTCATCATCTCTGGCGTAGGTCCATCCTCAGGTAATTAATAATAGCTGGCAACATTATGTCAAGGGCAAAGTTTACGCTGAAGGCACGCCACTCGACATACTCACAGCACCGAATATCAAGAAGGTTTACGGAGCCGAAGTATGTGTTTATCCCCACCCTATTAATAAGTTGCCTACCACCCTCATCACGGCAGGCGGGAGTCATGAACCAAGCTGATATAACCCCTCTCCCCAACCCCTCACCAAGGAAAGACAAAAGATAGATTAAAGAAATGGCTTCAAGGATTGAGGAGCACAAGAAGTCTACTTCATGGTCTCCGGCATCCCCCTAAAGATAAAAGGCTAATTCGCTATAAGCCGGTACAAAACAATTGATTCCCCAACAAAAATAGCATATTATTCAATCTTGAGGTACTGGGTATAATAAAGAATGATTAAGATTTTGTTCACCCAGTTGGGCATAAACGAAGTAGGTTCGTTTATGCATAGTTATATGCCATTGCGTCCTCAACTTTAAGAAAAGTGTGTCATAAAAAGGGAAAGGTTAGTAATGTGTAGCACATGAGAATTTTAAGCTTTCGTATTGAAAACTTCCGTAATCTTCGGCTCGCAGAATGCACGAATCCACCTGACTTTATGGTTATCTGCGGAGGTAATGGCTGCGGTAAGAGTGCCTTGCTAGAGGCACTAATGACAGCGAAGGAATACGCTGGTGCCTATGGTAACTTCCCTTTTGACCCCCGAGCGGTATCGGCTGATACAACGAAAGCAACAATAACAATGGCACTATCGTTTGCAGAAAATGAACGTTTGTTCGTTAAGGACAAGTTTGGCCAAGAGTGTACTGAAACAGAAGAGGTTATTATCGAAATCGATAAGATAACCGGAGGCCGAGTGTTAAAGCGTTCACGAGCGACGCATCAACTACTTAGTTACTATAGTCGTGCGGCTGGTTCTCTTGGTTTCTTTGACTACATCGGTTCATATCGCCAAACACGGAAAAAAAAGGAACTCAAGACGTGGGATGCAAGTTATCTTAGCGACGACTTCGCCAAGCAAACGCTGGCACGTGAGGAGCAAAAATTTCAGCTAACTAAAGAATACCTTGCGGGGCTTAAAATGGAAGATATTCAGGAGACACAGACGGCCTTAGAGGCTGGTAAAGCAGTGTATATAGATTCGCTGAAAGAAATAAAAGAGTTCTTTGACCGCTTCTTTCCTCCAATGAAGTTTAAGAATGTTCTCATAAATAAATCCCCTTTTCAATTCGTTATCTCAACCCCTTTGGGGGATATTGACATTGATGATTTGAGCTCTGGGGAAAAGGAGATCCTCAACATTTTCGTTCGGTTCCACCAACTAAAGCCGAAGGGGGCCATAATCCTACTTGATGAGGCTGATGTGCATCTTCATCCTGACCTTGAACGGCGATACCTAGAAGCCCTAAGACTGCTGGGGCAAGGCAACCAACTCTTCCTCACGACACATTCACCAGAGATGATGATAGCTGCAGGAACAGATTCCCTCTACACGCTCCTCAAAGAGCCACCTGCAAACGGTGGTAATCAGTTGGTTCGCGTTACTCAAAGCGAGGACTTGCACAATGTTCTCTCGGAACTAATGGGATCGCGAGGTATTATAAGTATTAACCAGCGCATTGTATTTATCGAGGGTGAGGATGCATCAGCTGATCGGGACATCTATGAGGCTGCATATCCACCCAGTAAATACAATGTCACCTTTGTACCTGCAGGGAACTCTGCTATGGTGCGAAGAATAGCTGAACAAGTAAATACACTGCTTACGGTATCGATCGGATTCCAGCAGTATTTCAGTATTGTCGACGGTGACATCGAGCGCTCCGAATCTGATCCCACGGAAGGGCGTAGACTATTCCGCTTGCCAGTTTACCATGTAGAAAATTTGTTGCTTGATGAGAATGAGATCTTAGAAGTGACCCGTTCAATGATGGGCTCAAAATGTCCTTATACCACAGCAGAGGAAGTTAGTAAGTATTTGCAGAAACTTGTTCTTTCAGAAGCTCACTTGAAGCCCTATGCTAAATCTCTTTTAGATGCTAGGCTTGCAAAGCTCGCCAAGGATGCTTACGATGCAGTGTACAAGCAGAAAAGCGCTCCGTCGCAACAACCTAAGATTCCTGAATATTTTGAAATCGAAGAAGCGGCAAAAAAGATATTAGAATCCTCGTTTGGGGACGGTAGTTGGCGCTCAAAATGTAAAGGGCGCGACCTCCTCAAAGCGTACTGTGGCCAACAGAGTCTCAAATACGAACACTTCAGAAATTCATTAATCGCCAGAATAGAGACTCCGCCGAAAGCTCTTGCCAATATCATGGCCAAAATTCTGAAGAGTTGAAGATATCTTAATCCGCAGAATTATGGTGTACAGCAGTATGTAATGATGGCTTAATAACTAGATCCGTAAGTCCACCTCCCTCAAATGCCATATCGTGGTAACATTCGTCCATTGTGTGCAATGTTCCTCCAAGCCTGCTGAGCTGGACAAAGGTAAATATAGCCCGGCAAGACCATATCTAGGCCTTTGTCCGTTGGATGAGTCGGCGGGTAGACGAGCTTCACAACAGGGGGCGGGAGAAGCCGCAGGTTGGGCAATGGTACTTCCCCATTGCCGCTCCACAGCAGGGACAGCTAATTTCATCACCACTGGCCTTGGGAATTTTCCCCACGACTTGATTATATATGCGCCAGTAAAAGAAGTGCTCTTTGTTTATGAACTTTATGTCAACTTCTTCTCTTGCTGATTGGAATTCTTCGTCTGTGACCATGCTATTTATTATTTCGTGCAGCTTGGTGGAGCCAGAGCCATATTCTATAGGCTCCTTTCTCCTCCACACTATCTCCGTCGGAATCAAGCCTTCAAAGCTCTTTCTCAGGATATACTTCCCTACACCGTCTTTGACCTTAAACTCCGGGCTTATTTCCAGGGCAAAGCGAACGAAATCCTCATCAAGGAAGGGCTGCCTTGTTTCAACGTCCAAAGCCTTGCCAAGATAGCCGGATGTGAAGTGCCAGTTTTGTGAAAGTCTTCTTATATATCTTTCCAGGTCTTTAGGAGGAAGCTCCGCCATATAAGAATAGCCGGCGAAGAGCTCATCGGCTCCGTCACCGGTCATGACGGAACTAATCCCACTTCCCCTGGCCAGTTTAAGGGCAAAATATATGGAAAGGTCATTGGGCAAGGCGAGGTCAAAGGTCTTCAGTATTCCTATAACCTCGGGAAGAGTGGCAAGCGCTTCTTCCGTAGTGAATTCCATTTTCTTATGCTGTATTCCCAGGAGCTTGGAAATCTTTTCTGAATAACCCAGGTCAGATGCCAGGGAGTCTTTCAACGCCACTGTGAAGCCTATGCTCGGCCTGGCTACAAAAGCCAAAATGCTGGTATCGACCCCTCCTGATAGGAGTATGCCATCGGCTCTGCTCCTCTCCACAGCTTCCTTAAGCTTACTCCTTAACTGCTCACAAATGTCCATATTGACCAGAATTTTACCACTTATGCTAGCAGCAGATTGATTAACAACCCCACGCTGCCATTGTGAGCGACCTGCCCGCCAGGGCTTGGCAGGCGGGAGCGTGGCAATTTCTGCAGCTAAATTCTAAATACTAAATGCTTAAATGCCAAATATTCTATGGCCCGACAAATCGGTATCCCCCTTAGAGTAAGGGGGATAAAGGGGGTTATTTACATAACTCCCCTTGCCCCTCTTATCTTAAGAGGGGAATTTTTGGAAAAACTGATGAAATCATGGTGCTCAGATGGCAAAAACCGTTTAGTCCTTTGGATTTTCGTCATTTGATATTGTTTAGGATTTGGTACTTGAGATTTAGGATTTTCGATTTCGAGGTGTGAAGGAATCCCTTCCTTCACGATTTTGTGCTGGAGATTGCTTCGGGCTAATGCCCCTCGCAATGACACACAAAGAGTCTCTGCTCGGATTTTTGACATAACCTCCATATTATGCTAGAATATAAATGCTAGGCAAGAATAGTCGACGCCTGGCAAGGAGGTGTGGCATGACACGAAGAGAAGCCTGGTTATGCCGATGGGTGTTTCCCGATCGGAGCTCTCCGGCAACGTAACTAGGAGTTAACTCCGATAGTTAAGGTGCGTTGCTTGAGAGCACATGGAAGCCCTGAGCTCTTCGTCTGTAAGGCAAGGCTCCCAAGAAGGAGCAACGGCAGTTCAGCCGGAAGCTGAAGTGGAAGAGTAGGGGTGATTCAAAAACTGAATAGCGATATTCAGGAGCGAGCTTCAAAATTTGGAGCTCGCTCTTCTTATTATCTGTTATGCCGCTTTGGCATTTACCTGAATAGACGGAAGACAAGGTTCAAAATTATGGTGAGCACAATGCTAATTATAATGCAGGTCACTATGGGGAAGAAGAACTGAAAGCTCCCCTTTTGCAGAAATATATCGCCGGGAAGCTTTCCCAAGAAAGGCGAGAAAAGCTCCGCCGAGGATTAGAATCTTGCCTATACTTTGCAAACCCATGCTAAGCCACTTAGTACCAATTTTACCTTATTATAGTCCTCCGCATAATTTCGTATAAACCCTCTCCATTTCCAGATTTTTGTAGTTGCCCCGATTTCATCGGGATTCAAGGCAAAGGCCGGATATCCAGAGTATCTATTTGGACTAAGTCTCCTGGCTCACTAATCAGGTAACCCTTTGGCTTTCTTGTGGCGTAAGGGCGTTTAATCCGCCGCCGGTGAGCGGGGCTTGCTCAGGGCATGCCCCGTGAAGGGGAAGAATCTCGTAATGCAGGACAAGCTCCGCGGACAATCCTTCACCATCTAGAGCCAATTCGCAGGGGCGGGGATTGTCCCCGCCCCTACGCCAGCCGGCAGTGGTCACCAAGCCACCGGCAGCGCTGGACATGGTGAGATCTTATGCTGGACTTGCAGCGGCAAAAGACACGGCATTCATGAAAATCGTCTTGCCGTCATTAGTCCAGTGGGTCACATTGGTCCAACTCTGGGGACCTAGGCTGGACAGGAGAACATGCGTGCTTCCACCATATGTGCCCACCGCCACTGCGTCACCCTGTATTCCCAAATCGGCAGAGCCAACCTGGGCTACGGTGTCGCCGGAGTAGTCCCAGAACCAGGTATGGTCACGGTCGCCGCCGGTGATGATTGTTATCTCATCACCTACGTCCCAGCCAGCAAAAATGGGGTGCTCCTGCGTCACCTTGTAATACACATCGCCCGACGAGTAGTCTTGATCTTGTCCGCCCGGGTCACCGGAATACCATTCCAGCAACGATATCCCCCATGACGCCCAAATCGAGTACGATCTGGTGAAGACGATTCCAACCCCGTCATCGCCGGCGGCGTCCAGGAAGGCCTGGAAGTCAATTGATCCCGGGTCATCGGGCTTGTTTACCACCACCACATCATAGTCGCCTATATCGGAGATTACATCCCAGTCTCTTTCCTCGGCCCAAATGTTATTGACCCGGAGAAGATCGGTCAACTGGGAATAGTAATCACCTAACACTGCCGCCGCCAGGGGCTCAGTCATGGAAGCGCTTATCTTCTCGGACGGTACGGCCAGAAGAACTGGGGCGTCCACGTTGAGGGTCTGCTCACCGAACTGGTTGACGACCTGTACCTCCCTCTGGAAATCCCCGCCTTCTATCCGGTAGAGTACCCCATGCACCTCCGGGTACAGGATCTCCGTTACCTCCCCGTTGTGTGACACCCGGACAGGGTTAGCGAAGAAGGCAGGTTCATACACCGTGACCGTTTCATCGCCGAACTGGTCGTTCAGACCGACAACCGCCTCCACGGACCGGCCTTCCATGACCTCGTAGAGCAAGAAATGGTCGAGAGCCACGGGCGCGTCATGGCCCTCCTTCTGAGTTGGTACAGCCAGTCCGACCGGACCGTACACCGTCAACAACTGCCCACCAAACTGGTTGTTCACCATCACGTACCACACCTGAGGCTCTTCTTCGTAGCTTAGGTTGTACACCGTGAAGTGGCGGTCGGCGTTCCAGATCGGCGTCGTCACATAGCCGTGCACCTTCTCAGCAGGGTTGCCTAAGCCCCAGCACCACCCCATCATTGCAGTGACAGCGCCAAATTGGTCCTCCAGGTACACAGCCTCCCCGATGTACATCTCCGAGTCAGCCTGGTAGAACTTGAAGTGGTCGGCTGGCGGCTGAAAATTGGCGGTGACGGTTACATCTTGAGCCGGCATGGTGAAGGTAGTCTCCTCGGCATTTGCATCAGCAAATGCACCCGCCGGCGCCGTCCAGGTAATAAATTGACAGTCCGCAGCGGCCACTGCTCGTATGCTGACGACAGTGTCCGCTGCATAAGGTGAATCATTGAACAAATCCGTTGCCGTTCCTCCTCCCACGGGGTTCGCCGCCATGCTGAGGTCATAGCCCGCCGCAAAGTTGGCGGTGACGGTTACATCTGCACCGGGCATGGCGAAGATAGTCGACGGGGCATTGGCATTACCAAATGTGCCTGCCGGCGCCGTCCAGCTAACAAACTGGTAGCCCGTTTTGGCTTCCGCTTTTATCTTGACGATAGCACCTTCTGCGTAAGGCGACCCCCCCGTCTCATCGGTTGCTGTTCCACCCGAAGCAGGGTCTGCTGCCATGGTCAGGTCGTATCCACTGGTGCCGCAACTGGTACCTACCATCCCGGCAATCAAGGCTGTGACAAACAAGAAGATGCCAAGTCTTTTGGGGTAATGCTGTCTCCGCGAACTAAGTGTCGGCTTCATATCTCATTTCCTTTCCACTTGCCCAATGAGTAGTTTTCAGTCAAAAACTAAGACTCACCCCAATCATCTTAGGCGGCGCCTATTCAAATAGTATCGCCCCATTTATCCAAACAGCCCCCCAGGGCTCGCTTGTCTCTCTCCATGCCACCAACACCTCGTCCCTCCAAATTTCGACGCTAAGCAGGCTATAATCGCCAGTCTGTTTCTGGAAGATTACCGGGGATACATTACCCTCAAACGTGTACTCTTCAGGAACTTGCCCTTCTACGGTGTAGGAGTCTTTGGTGTAAACAATTTTCTGGGTATCTGGATCGTAATGAAGAAACCACACCTCGTACTCACCCGTAAAATTCAACCCATCCGTGCCACCAACCTTGATGGTGAAGTCTCCCGTAAGCTTTTCCAGCATGTCACTAAACATGCTATTAATAATGCCCTCCTCAATACCCCCGCAACCCATCGGCAGCAGGAGCAGGGCGAGGATTGGGACGAGAAGTAAAAGCTTTTTCATGATGTCCTCCCTAAATTATCTTGCTCATCATTATGCAACTTCACCCACGCATTTAGCTCTTAACAAGTGACAGGTATTTCAGCCACCAAAATACTGGGCAGCGCCTATTCTACGGGCCCCCTGCTGCCATGACAGCCCCCCAAGGATCCGTTGTTTGGGCTGAGTCTTGCAACACACCATCCTTCCAAATCTCGACCTGAAGCAATGTCTCATCGCCGGTCTCTTTCTGGAAGAATCCCCCGGCCACCATAGCCTCAAAAGTGTACTCTGCGGGAACCTGTCCTTCTGTCGTGTACGAATTTGCGATGTAATCCAACGTATCGGTATCTGGATCGTAATGAAGAAACCACACCTCGTACTCACCCGTAAAATACAGCCCAGCCGTGCCACCAACCTTGATCGTGTACGTCCCCGTTGTGTGTTGGGTTATCTTGTCAATCGCATCCTGAGTAATCTGCTCCTGATCCACGCAACCCGTCGGCAGCAGGAGCAGGGCGAGGATTGGGACGAGTAGTAAAAGCCTTTTCATGATGTCCTCCCTAAACTATCTTGCTTATTATTTGTTATAGGCCCTAACCGACTCCCACCACTATTGGGCTCCTTTGCCACCTGAGTCGGCCTCATTGGGCTGGCCACACTCACAAGTGAAATTCTTATATCCTACAGTAATAGAAGAATGCCTGCTACAGGAACACCTCATCTTAGAATAACAATCCTTCAAAAAAAGTCAATACCGTGTGCTGGCTGACCACATGGGTAACACTGGACTAGGGATTTTAGCAAGTTCTTTTTCAATATACTCTACCGGAGTAAGATAGGCAAGAGATTGGTGCGGACGGTTGAAATTGTATTCTATAAGCCATTCAGTTAGCCGGGGATTGA
>Ga0315541_1000350_pt1 | contig 49043 bp, 43 predicted proteins | sample SalMarSW160190MG_FD_203095 | JGI IMG/M metagenome (GOLD analysis project Ga0315541, IMG submission 203095) | Salt marsh sediment microbial communities from the Plum Island Ecosystem LTER, Massachusetts, United States - Salt Marsh Sediment SW1601-190 ...
GGAGGCGGCATTATGCCGGATATCTTTGTTCCGGCAGACACGACATATTATTCCGATTATTACAGGGCACTTGTAAGGAAAGGGATACTCAATTCATTTATCCTTGAATATGCTGACAAAAACAGAAAAACAATAAATTCTGAGTTTATAACATTTGATGACTTTAAAGATCGCTTTGAATTCTCTGAAGATGAATTAAAGGATTTCATTGCGCAAGGAGAGGAGGCAGGTGTGAAATATGATGAAGCTCAGTATAATACATCTAAAAAAGAGATCCTAATGGTGCTGAAGGCATTAGTGGCAAACAATATATGGCAGATTAATGAATACTATCGTATTGTCAACAAAGATGACAAAGTAATAGACAAAGCCCTTGAGATAATCTCAAATAAAGATACCTATAACAGGATACTGGGATACCTTTAGTACACGGGTGCAGGTAACGATCTGTTTTCAGCCGGTTCTGCCGGCATTATAGAAAAACTCATAATCGTACTTGATATCACCTTCAACTTCACTTTCAGTATATGACCAAACCAAAATATCTTCATCAATGGTTATATCCCATGTAAACGATCCATTTGAGAAATTCAATGTAAGTGTACTGCCACTAAGCGTCCAGGTAAAGTTACCTGCCATTTGATTATCCTCGTACATTATTCCAACTCCCTCTTCAGCAAACTGGATAGCCATTTCACCTGACTCAAGGTAAATAGTGACTTCAGACTTCCTTACATTGTTCATATAGATAATATATTTATATGATGTAACTTCCCATTTACCGATTATTGCCTCATCAAGAGGCAGCTCTTTTTTACAGGATGTAACCAGGGAAGAAAGGAGTAGTATTGTTGCAAACGGGACGCAGATAAGTTTTTTCATTATATGTAAGATTAATTTCCGGAAAGGTAGTTTTTTATGATGATATAATAAAACGTAATGATTTTTACTTATCGTATACGATCAGAAAATATAAAAAGGTTTACCAATTGAAATGTTAAATACTAATTTTGAGAGTTGTCATCTGTTAATTAGCAATGAACTTTATTGTAAAAACATTATACGGTTTGGAAGAGGTTAATGGTCCGCTAAGGTGTATTCTTGCCGAATATGAGATGTATCAGGGTACAAGGAAGCGGCAGTAAAGCGTGAAATCGATAAAAAAATGCTGTTTATCACTACAATTGTGTACTTTTATCAAAAAGTCAGGCTTATATTGTTAAATTCAAGTGGACAAGTTATAATTTGGTAACTTCATATTTTTATTATATTTGTTATCGGAAAAAGAGACCTTATCCATAAAAGAAGCTTAAATGGGCTTTGATATTGAGAATTACGTAAAGGAACATGCCAAAAATAATGTTATCTTTTTTTATAAGGGTAATGTTGATTCAGATGTTATCAATCATGTTCTTGATACGGTTGAAGACAAAATGGCAGAAGTGAATGAGCAGTCAAAGCTTAGGAAAAAGGTCTATAATGTCCTTGTAGAAAGTCTTCAGAATCTTTACCATCATGTTGACAAAGTTCCGGACGATTTTGAGGATCAAACCTCTGAGAAGTTTGGTCTGCTTGTAGTTCAGAAAGTTGATAGTGGTTATAAAATAATTACAGGGAACTTCGTTCATGCTGATAATATTGAAAAACTTGAAGAAAAAATAAAGAGGATCAACAGATCATCCCATGAGGAGATAAAGGAACTCTATAAATTCATCCTGAATCATCAGAGGATCTCCGCAAAAGGCGGGGGAGGACTTGGGCTTGTTGATATAGCAAGGAAAACTGGCAATAAGCTTGAATATACTTTTAAGGAATATAACGACAAATACTCATTTTTTTACCTGAATATTTTAGTAAACGAAGAAATATAAATTAAGACAATCAATAAAATAAATAAACTTAAAAACTTAATAAAATGGAACCGATCATTATTGAAGGAACACCGAAAACCCCAACAGTTAAATTTGATTCATCTGAAGGCGTATTTGAGATCAAAGGACGTTCGATACCCGAAAACTCAGTCGAATTTTACAAGCCACTTGTAGACTGGCTCGACAGTTATAAAGAATCGCCTCTTGAAAAAACTGTCGTAAATATCAGGCTGGAGTATTTCAACACCAGCTCCTCTAAATGCATACTTGATGTATTTAAAAAGCTGGAGGCGATACATAAAGCTAAAAATGAAGTGGAAGTAAACTGGTATTATGAGGAAGACGACGAAGACATGCTGGAAGCCGGTGAAGATTATGAATCTATCATCAGAGTACCCTTCAAGATGATAGAAATAGTAGAATAATTTCTATTATTATGAGTTGATAATTATCAGATCGGTTTTTCCAAAAACTAAAGGGGGGCTTTTGCGGAAGCCCCCCTTTATTATTCTGATCCTTTGAGTTTCTTTCCCATAACCACCTCTCCTGAATCAAGCAATCTCTTCAAAAGCCTGAAAGAGAGTATAAAATAAAAGACAATTGTTATAATCCATAGTACAATCACATTAACAACAAACGTGTCCAGTTCAAGGCCAAATACCTTTTTTTCAGGGGCATAAAAATGGGCCTTGATAAAATTATGTTTCGTATCCATATATATAGGATCCATCTTTTGAATTATCTCTCCTTTAAAATCAACGACCTTTTGAGTCTCATTCTTGTTGGTAACAAACTCTTCAAGAGATTCATTGGTGTACATATCCCTTAGCTTAAGGAATCCTTCGCTGTCTTCCGCCTGCAGTTTCGTTAAAATCGCCTGTTTCCGGTCGTTTGCATTATTTGAATAGGCTATATAGTATTTTCTGATCAGATCAACATAGTTAAGTGCAGATGTAACTATCTCAGGTGTTACTTTTTCAGGTATGAGAGATTCAGTGTATTCAAATTTAAGATCAGGTGTGAGTGTCTGCTCTTTTTTAATTTCATTGTATGATATGAGAATATTCTGATCAAAATTCTCTCTTCTGGTACCCTTTTCAAGGTCGTTCTTTACATTCTCCAGTTTGCCTTTGACCTCATTATACCAGAAATCTTTTTTAAATTTCGCTTTGCTGATGGCTTTGTCATAAATATAAAACCGGCTTTCATATTTATTGTCTTTAAACTGTTTTACAGCCAGTGCTTCATAACCCCATCGGGCAGACATTATCTCACCGTAAAAGGGGATTGAGATAGGAGATGAAATATTGGGATTAAGTTTTTCAAACTTGACCATTATACCGCTCAGAATAATTTGCGGAATAACCAGGAAGGGAATCCACATGTAAATTGTTGCAACAGCTTTAAAACTGTCGGAAATTATCAAACCCAATATATTGGCTCCGGCCCAGCAACTGAAGAGAACAATCCAGTATTCGAACCACATACCTCTTACTCCGGTAATGCTGTTGCCTATTAATACAAAGGTCAAAGCCTGAATGGCTGAGATGCCAAGTTGAACAAAAACTTTCGACATCAGGTAACTGTTCCAGCTCAGGTTAAGAAACGCTTCCCTCTTTAAGATTTTCCTGTCTTTTATTATCTCTTCAGCACTCACAGTGAGGCCCATGAATATTGCTATTATTACCGACATGAAAATGTAAATCGGCAGGTTGCTGTTCTCATACAGTGTATATTTTGGATTTATTGCACTTTCATCAAAATATCTTATCAGGAATGAAAGAGCCAGAGCAAGTACCGGTGCCTCCAGGAGCGTTATCAGCAAGTATTGTGTGTCGGCTATTTTTGACAGGATATCGCGTTTAGTAAATACAAGCCACTGTTTCAACTTGTTGGGAGTTTTGAAGTTTATCTCCGGGATGGCTGTACCCGGTTCTATAATCTCCTCCTCCATTTTTTCCGACTTGAAATGGTTGTTCCAGTCAGCAGGTGAAATGCGCCTGGTGTCTGTAGGTTGTCCGCTCTCGGTGAATACCCTGGTCTCTACAATATTAAATATCTGTTCCGGGTTCACATTACCGCAAACATAACATTCACTTTCGGCATAATTAGCCTGTTCAATTTTCCTCTTAAAGTACTCAATCGACTCAATCGGATTGCCATCGTAAATCAGATAGCCGCCTGTGTCAAGAATAATCAGCTTATCAAACATCTTGAATATATCAGATGACGGCTGATGTATCACAATAAAAAGAAGCTTTCCTTTGCGTGCAAGTTCCTTGAGGAGGTCAAGGATATTTTCAGAGTCGCGGGATGAAAGGCCCGATGTGGGTTCATCAAGGAACATTATTGCAGGTTCCCGTATCAGTTCCAGAGAAATGTTCAGTCTTTTTCTTTGTCCTCCGCTTATCTTTTTATTAAGAGGACTTCCAACCTTCATATCGCGTATCTCGAAAAGGCCGAGATTTTTCAATGTATTATCAACTCTTGTAACTATCTCATCATCAGTAAGATTATCAAAACATAGCTTGGCGTTATAGTAAAGATTCTCAAAAACAGTGAGCTCTTCGATAAGAAGATCATCCTGGGATACATACCCAATTAATCCTTTGATCTTATCCCTGTCCCTGTGGATACTTACCCCATTTATCAGAACTTCACCATCATAAGGATCATTGATACCATTAAGTAAGCTTAGGAGTGTTGATTTGCCGGCACCGCTCGCACCCATAATACCAACCATTCTTCCTGATTCCTCCTTGAAGCTCATATGATGGATACCTACCTTGCCGCTCTTAAACCGGTATTCAAGGTTATTCACTTCATAAACAACCCTCGATGCCCTGAACTCCTCTTTCATGAACTGCATCGTGACATCCCAGTAGTAAATCGGTTTTATTTTATATCCTTTAACCGAAGAACCCTGGCTGAAAGGATAGACTTTCTCCTCCTGCAGCAGCTGTCCGTTCATCGATAACTCACCCGATCCTTTGAACCTGGTGAAGTACATTGATACTGAAGGAACAAAAAGAATCCATATCTGTCCTTTAAGGAGCTCTTTATACACATGTTTTGCTTCCTTGAGGTCCGATCCTTCATTACCATCTATTAAAAGAATATTATGATGATCAGGAATATTATTGAATGAATTACGTACAAATCCCTCAATAAAACCATATTCCTCCTCTGAGATATTCAGTCCTTCAGCAAGCGTACTAATAAATCCGAGTTCAAGCTGGCTGATCTCTTTACTGCCTGATTTACAGAATTCAAGCGCCTGGATGACAACAACAATTCTCTGTTCCTGGGCCAGCTGCCCCTCTTCGTTGATATCTTTGCAGAGTTTCCTTATTCTTATTGCTATTGCACCTTCACGTCGTTCTGTACTGCTTTTTTCAAGTTTTTTCCTGGCTTCCTCAAAAGCTTCATCATACTTTGTCAGGTATACTTTTACAAGCTCTTTGTTCAGCAGACGTTTCAGGAATGCCTCAACAACACCTCTTCTTTCAGTGTCATCAGCCTGAGGTTTGGCAATCAGAGCAAATAGCTGCATCAGGGTTTCAAGGATCTTTTCACTCATAGAAGATCATTTTTTATTTGGTCTTGAAGTTATGAAATTTTTTCTTGGTGCAAATAGTCATTGCCAATGATTTGGAAAAATTATTTCCACAACGACATATTTTTGAGCTGTTTGATAACGTCATTCTGGCATGAAAGCATCTGCATTAAATGCCAAAAAGTCCCTGAATTGCTGCTGGCAGAGAATTTGATCGGTTATCTGAAAAAGTTATTAACATGAATCTCAATAATTTCACTTTAAAAGCCCAGGAATCGGTACAGAAGGCTTTTAATATTGCTGCATCGAAAGAACAGCAGGCTGTTGAATGTGCACACCTGCTGAAAGGAATAATGAGTGAAGCTGAGAGTATTACGGACTTTCTGTTCGGGAAAATAGGTGTTGACACATCTCTTATAAACAGCGAAGTTGAAAGGCTCATTGATTCATTTCCGAAAGTATCGGGAGCCGATGCTTACCTCTCTTCCACTCTCTCGGAAGCAATCCGTAAAGCAAATGATCATGCAGCAAAGATGAAAGATAAATTCGTAACAGCCGAACATCTGCTGGCAGGTATTCTTGATACAGATGACAGGGTTGCTCATATACTTAAAGATAATGGCATAACCATGAAAACCCTTATGGCAGCTATAGAGGAGCTGCGTAAAGGTGCCTCTGTTGTGAATCAGACATCAGATGATACTTTCAATTCACTGAACAGATTTGCCAATAACCTGAACGACAGGGCAAGAACAGGCAAGCTTGATCCTGTTATAGGACGTGATGAGGAAATTCGCCGCATTCTGCAGATACTCGAACGGCGCACTAAAAACAATCCTCTGATGATTGGAGAACCGGGAGTAGGGAAAACTGCTATTGCAGAAGGGATTGCCCACCGAATAGTAAGGGGTGATGTCCCGGAGGATCTTAAATCGAAAGTAATATATTCACTCGATATGGGAGCCCTGATTGCAGGCGCCAAATATAAAGGTGAGTTTGAAGAGAGGCTTAAATCAGTTGTAAATGAGGTAATTGGTTCTAAGGGTGATATAATCCTTTTTATCGATGAGATACACACTCTTGTAGGAGCAGGAAAATCGGAAGGGGCCATGGATGCTGCCAACATACTTAAACCTGCACTGGCCAGAGGTGAACTGAGGGCAATTGGCGCAACAACTCTCAACGAATACCAGAAATATTTTGAGAAGGATAAAGCCCTGGAGAGACGCTTCCAGGTGGTGATGGTGGATGAACCCGACCGGGAGGATACAATATCAATACTCCGTGGCATACGTGAAAAATATGAGTCCCATCATAAGGTGATCATCAGAGACGAGGCAATTATTGCTGCCACCGATCTGGCAACACGCTATATAACCGACAGATTCCTGCCCGATAAAGCTATCGACCTTATTGATGAGGCAGCCTCACGATTAAGGCTGGAAATGAACTCTGTACCTGAAGAGATAGATGAGTCGGAAAGGATCATCACAAGACTCGAAATAGAGAAAGAGGCTGTGAAACGGGACGGCGATAAGGAGAAAGTGGAGAAAATATCAAAGGAGCTTGCCAATATGCAATCAAAGAGAAACGAGCTGAAAGCTGCCTGGAATTCAGAAAAAGAGATGATAAACAAGGTACAGGAAAAGAAAGAAGCTGTCGATAACCTCCGTTTCGAAGCGGAACAGGCTGAGAGAGCAGGAGACTACGGAAAGGTGGCTGAAATAAGATATGGCGGAATCGTTGAACTTGAAAATGAGATCGCAGACCTTAAAGACCAGATAGATAAAAAGAGGAGCAGGGGTTCCCTGATACGCGAAGAGGTAAGGGCAGATGATATAGCTGAAATAGTATCAAAATGGACCGGAATACCTGTTACAAAAATGATGGAAAGTGAAAAGGGAAAGCTGCTCCGCCTTGAGGAAGAACTCCATAAAAGAGTTGTTGGACAGGACGAGGCTATCAGCGCTGTTGCAGATGCAGTAAGACGCTCACGAGCAGGTATTCAGGACCAGAAGAAACCCGTCGGATCATTCATATTTATAGGGACTACCGGAGTGGGTAAAACTGAACTGGCAAGGGCTCTGGCTGAATTCCTCTTTAACGACGAAAACCTTTTGACACGTATCGATATGTCAGAATACCAGGAGAGACATTCTGTATCACGCCTTATAGGTGCACCTCCCGGGTATATCGGTTATGATGAGGGAGGTCAGCTTACAGAAGCAGTAAGGCATAAACCCTATTCAGTGGTGCTGCTTGACGAAATAGAAAAGGCCCACCCCGATCTGTTCAACCTTCTTTTGCAGGTACTTGATGATGGCAGGCTGACAGACAATAAAGGACGAACAGTAAATTTCAGGAATGTTATAATTATTATGACCTCAAACCTGGGATCCGATATAATAAGAGACAGAATGGAGGCATGGAATAACAATATGCCTGAAGAGGAAGAGAAAAAACTGCAGAATGATATTTTCACACTCCTGCGAAAATCGCTCCGTCCTGAGTTCCTTAACAGGGTGGATGAAATTGTGATGTTTAAACCACTTGACAGTGAGCAAATTAAAGAGATAGTGAAGATTCAGCTTGACGGAGTCAGGAATATATTGCATAATTATAATATAAGCTTCGAAATAAGCGAAAAGGCCATTGAGTGGCTCGCTGAACGGGGATACGATCCACAATCAGGCGCGAGACCTGTCAAGCGGCTGATACAAAAAGAGATTATTAATGAACTGTCAAAAGAGCTGATTGCAGGAAATATATCCGGAGATTCAGTGGTTAAGGTTACTGAGACAGGGGGGAAACTAATATTTAAAACATAAAAGACTGAATAGCGTTCCGGGTTCCTTTAATTAAATGATTCCAGACAGGTATCGATATTATCGTAAATCTCGAAGACAGTATCAAGATGGAGTGTTTTAAATACCTCCATAACAGATGGTTCAGGATTTACAAACTTCAGGACCCCATAATTATTTCTGGCAGTCTTCATTATTGAAAGAAAACAACCGAACCCGGAACTATCAATATAATTAATGCCTTGCAGGTTAATGACCACCTTTGAGTTTGCATTTTCATACAATTTACTTATTTCCTCCCTGATATCCTCAGTGATCAGTGCATTGATCTTATCAATTGTAAAAGTTATGACATCCGCTTTGTCTCTTTTCTCAACATTTATCATTCAATCCTTATTTAAACTGTTATTGATAAGATTATCAAGCTCTTTAAGAGCATTATCAGTATCATCTTTGAATCTTGCAATATAAGATTCATATTTATCTGTCTCAATTTCCTCCCTTGCCTGGAGTTCAAAAGTCTTAAGCATAACTGCCAGGTCATTCATTCCCATTATTGCAACTGATGATTTAGCTTTATGGGCCAGCAGGCTAAGGGAATGATAATCCTTTGCAGCCAGACGAGAAGTCATTTCTTTATAAAATTCTTCAGCCTGTTCCCTGAAAAGGGTGACAATTTCAATGATAATATTATTGTCTCCTCCTGATACCGATTCCAGGTACTCAATATTTATATACTTGTAATCCATTATTAACAAAATAAAAGACCAGTTTAGACAGTTTCAGATACAAAACAAATATAACAATAATTTTTCTTGTAAGTCGATTATATTGTTTATAGAAAGGTTTTTTAAAAAGGGAAATAATACTATTTTTGGAATGATAAAAATCTGCATTATGAAGTATTTTTTACATATTCTGACTTTTATTTTAATTCTCTCTTCTTCTATTCTTAACGCACAATCTGATATCTCAGTACGCAAAAAGGATTTTAAAAAAGAAAAGCAGGGTTTCAGGGAGGCATGGAAGCATGTTAATGCCGGTGATGATTATTATAATGGAAAAGGTGCATGGTATGGCAGTGCTTATGATGAATACCTTAAAGCAATAGCATACAATGGCAGTAATCCGGAATTGAATTACAAAACAGGTGTGGCGGCACTTTTCTCCGATAACAAGGAAGAAGCAGCTGGTTTTTTTCTGAAAGCTATTGAACTTGATCTGGATTTAACTGATGATATCCACCTTCTTACGGGCAGGGCCCTTCAATATTCAGGACAATATGAAAAGGCAATTGAAAATTATAATCTATACCTTGATTCCGGTATTAAAAAACCAAAGGAGGGTATAACTGCCGCTAAGAAATATATTGAGGAATGTGCCTCAGCGCTGGAAATAATAAAGGATACATTGAGGCTTGAGATCAGGAATGCAGGTTCGGAAATCAACTCAAATTCTGATGATTACAGTGCTGTCATTTCTGTTGACGGTGAAACTATATACTTTGCATCCCGACGCGAAATGCCGGGAGCAAAAGCTAAATATGACGATTCAAAATTTGATGAGAATATTTTCTTTTCAGTAAGAAATGACAATACATGGACATCCCCTGTTAATCCCGGGAAGAAGCTCACTTCCGATCTTTGTGAGACTCCCCTTTACCTGACACCCAAAGGTGATAAATTATATTTATATGTTGGTTATGAAAACGGAGGAGATATTAAAGTGTCGGAGAGGAAAAGAGGAAAGTGGAAATCACCCTCATCTGTGCCTTTTAAGATAAATACAAGGGGGGCGGAGACATCACTTACATTTTCTCCTTCGGGCGAAGAGGTCTGGTATGTCACTGACAGAGGGAAGAAAGGATTAGGCGGAAAAGACATTTATATGGTTGAAAAGGTTGGTGACCGCAAATGGTCAAAACCTGTGAATGCAGGCCCGATGATTAACACCGTTTATGATGAGGAGTCTCTCCGGTTTTCAGAAAATGGAGACACTCTCTGGTTTGCTTCCAGGGGACATACTTCAATGGGCGGATACGATATTTTCTACAGCACCAGGAATCAGTCAGGCGTGTGGGAGAGAGCAGTTAACTACGGTTATCCTTTGAATACTCCCTGGGATGAGCTGTTCTATCAGCCTGCAGGAGATAATGACAGCTCCTTCTATTTTGTCTCAAACAGAAGCGGAGGTATGGGTGGTCTTGATATTTACAGCGGCAGAATACTTCCGCCCGAACCGGTTATCCTGCCGCAACCTGATACTGTTGTCGTAAGAGATACAGTGGTGATTGTAAAAGAGATTGTCCCTGAACCTGCACCTGTTATAGTGCCAGAACCCCCTGAGGAGGTATTATATCTGACAGGACGTGTATCAGATTCGGAAACAGATGAACCCGTAATGGCAAAGATTGACATAATTGACTATTCGACCGATCTGGTTGCAGGTACAACTGCAAGTTCCGATGTGGATGGCACCTACCGGATAAAACTGCCTGATAAAAAATCATATATGGTTGACTTCAGAGCAAGCGGATTCCTGTCGGAAATGAAACGCGTAAATATTCCTGAAACATATTCCTCTGAATCATATAATCTTAACGTCTCGCTTATTAAGGTAAAAGTCGGCAAAAAGGTCGTTCTTAATAACATACTGTTTGAAACAGGCAAAGCAGTGCTTACGGCAAGCTCATACGCCGAGTTAGACAGACTGCTTGGTATTCTGGAGGATAATCCGCTGATGCGTATTGAAATATCGGGACATACCGACAATACCGGAAGTTTAGCACTGAATATAAGACTTTCTGAAATAAGAGCCCTGTCAGTGGTGGAATATCTTGTCCGGAAAGGTATTGATCGGGCTCGTCTTGAATATAAGGGCTACGGACCGGATCAGCCAATTGCAGATAATTCCACTGCTGAAGGAAGAAAAGTGAACAGGAGGGTTGAATTTAAAATTCTTGAATTCTGATAATCGTCATTCTCTTTACTTTTATTCTTTACGTCCTTTGCATTTTACTTTGCATACTTTAGTGGTTAAATTCTAATGATATTAAAATGAAAAATACTCCATTTACTGAATTCCATATTAAAGCAGGCGCCAGAATGACCACTTTTGCCGGATATAATATGCCTGTCGAATTTTCCGGGATCAATGACGAACATGTTACAGTAAGAGAGAAACTCGGTGTCTTTGATGTATCACATATGGGAGAATTCCGGGTCACGGGACCGGTTGCAACTGATTATCTTCAGTATATTATGTCAAATGATGTGTCGAGTCTGTTTGACGGAAAGGTACAGTATTCTTGTTTCCCTAATGGGAAAGGCGGTATTGTTGATGACCTGCTTGTATACAGGATCAATCCTGAAAAATACCTTCTTGTTGTGAATGCTGGAAATATCGAAAAAGACTGGAACTGGTGCCTTAAGTATGCCTCAGAATTTGGTATGGTTCCAGGCAAGGATCTTATAAATGCATCTGATGAAACTGCACAATTAGCCGTACAGGGCCCTCTTGCACTGAAAGCAATGCAAATGCTTACAGAATACCCTGTTACTGATATGGAATATTATACTTTTAAGGAGATTGAATTTGCCGGTATTAACAATGTCCTCTTTTCTACAACCGGGTATACAGGAGCAGGAGGATGCGAAATATATGTCGATAATAAAGACGGTCAAAGATTGTGGAATGCTGTTTTTGATGCCGGAAGTGAATTTGGCATCAAACCTGCAGGACTTGGAGCAAGGGATACGCTGAGGCTTGAAATGGGATATTGTCTTTACGGAAATGATATAAATGATCAGACATCACCAATAGAAGCGGGATTGGGATGGATTACCAAATTCACTGATTCAAAGCACTTTATCGACAAGGAACTTCTTCTGAAACAAAAAAATGAGGGGGTTGACAGGAGGCTGAAAGGATTTGTAATGATTGACCGCGGCATCCCACGCCAGCATTATGAAGTTGTTGATAAAGACGGAAATGTGATTGGAGAGGTTACATCCGGAACAATGTCACCCATGCTGAAACAGGGTATTGGGATGGCATACCTTGAAAAGGGATTCTGGAAACCCGATACGGAAATCTGTGTTCGTATCAGGAACAAAGACCTTAAAGCTAAAGTAGTAAACCTTCCATTTTATAAGGTATGACGGGATGACGGTACTGCGATACGAAGGTGAGGGGTCAAAAATATTCTGATACCATCATATCAAAAACCGAAATGCCATAAAACCGTTAAAAACAAAAACACTTATGAACAAACGTAAGCTTGAGACTTGTTTTTCGCCGGCTTTGTATGAACCTGATCAGCATGCAGATTCAATAGTAGTGGTTATCGATATCCTGCGTGCTACATCAGCAATTTGCACGGCATTTGCCAATGGAGCATCTTCAATAATACCCGTAGCTGAAATAGATGAAGCAAGGGAATATAAGAAACAGGGTCATCTTGTTGCTGCTGAACGCGACGGATATGTTCTTGATTTTGCAGATTTCGGCAATTCACCTTTTAACTTTACACGTGAAAAGGTAGAAGGCAGAACAATAGTGTACAGTACAACGAATGGTACATGTATTATAAAAATGGCAGCCTCGGCCAGTGCAATAGTAATCGGTTCTTTCCTGAACATTAGTGCCCTTACGGGATGGGTGATAAACCAGGAAAAAGATGTCGTTCTGTTCTGCGCAGGATGGAAGAACAGGTTTAACCTTGAAGATACCATTTGTGCCGGTGCTATGGCTGAAAGATTAATGGACAGCAATCTGTACCATACAATTTGCGATTCTACCCTGGCTTCACTTGATCTTTGGTCATTGGCAAAAAATGATCTTCCGGGTTATATTGAAAAGGTTGCACAACGGACACGACTAAGGGATAAAGGACTGGATGACTGTATCCATTTCTGCCTTACACCCGATTTTACTGACAGGATACCAATGATAAAGAATGGAATTCTTGTTGATAATATTTTATAATTGATTAAATTACGTATTAATCATTTAATACATGAGATAGTATTCTAAATAGATTTACGCAAATTATAATCTGTAATTTTTAATTTATAACTTAAATAAGATCATGAAAAAACACAATTTTTATGCAGGTCCTTCAATATTGCCTCAGTACACCCTTGATAAGACAATAGAAGGAATAAAGGATTTTGCGGGTTCGGGATTATCCGTGCTGGAGATCTCTCACCGCAGCAAGGAGTTTATTGCATGCATGAATGATACTATTGCACTTGTTACAGAGTTACTTGAAGTACCGTCAGGTTACCATGTCATCTTCCTGGGCGGAGGTGCCAGTCTGCAGTTTGCAATGGTGCCAATGAATATGATGATTAATAAATCAGCATATCTGGTTACAGGTTCATGGGCCGGCAAAGCCTTCAAGGAGGCAAAGCTCTATGGTGAAGCTGTGGAGGCGGCATCATCCAAAGACAAGAACTTCAGTTATATACCAAAGAATTATGTTGTACCGTCAAATGCCGACTATTTCCATATTACTACCAACAATACAATATTTGGTACAGAAATAAAGAAGGATCCTGATGTAAATGTTCCACTTGTGGCAGATATGTCGTCCGATATTTTCAGCAGGCCTGTTGATGTTTCAAAATATTCAATAATATATGCAGGGGCACAGAAAAATCTTGCTCCGGCCGGGGTGACACTAGTTATTATTAAGGAGGATGTTCTTGGGAAAGTAACACGTCCGATCCCGACAATTCTGGACTACAGAACCCATATAACATCAGAATCGATGTTCAATACTCCCCCAGTTTTTGCCGTTTTTGCCGCACAGCAAACCCTCAGATGGCTTAAAGAGCTTGGCGGTGTAAAAGAAATGCAAAAGCGAAACATTGAAAAAGCACAATTGCTTTATGAAGAAATTGACAGAAACAAGCTGTTCGTTCCAACCATAAAGGATACTGAGGATCGTTCAGTTATGAATATATGCTTTGTCATGGCCGATGAGTATAAGGAACTTGAACAGCCTTTTTCTGATTTTGCAAAATCAAAAGGAATGATTGGTATTGCCGGACACAGATCAGTGGGAGGTTTCAGGGCCTCTACCTATAATGCTCTGTCGCGGGAAAGTGTTGAGGCTCTTATTGAAACAATGAAGGAATTTGAAAGGAATAACTAAAAGAATACATATAGAATGAAGATCCTTGTTGCAACAAAAAAACCATTTTCCCCTGTTGCCATACGGCAAATTCGTGAAATAACCGAAGCAGCAGGTTTTAAGCTTACATTGCTCGAAAAATATACTGATAAGTCACTACTTCTGGATGCGGTCTCTGATGCTGATGGCTTAATTGTAAGAAGTGATAAAGTCACGAATGATGTATTAAATGCCGCCGGGCAACTAAAAATTGTAGTCCGTGCAGGAGCGGGATATGATAACCTTGATCTTCAGTCATGTACAGCACACAATATTGTTGCACTGAATACCCCCGGACAGAATGCCAATGCAGTCGCGGAACTTGTTTTTGAATTACTTCTATACAAGATACGCGGCGGATTCAGCGGTAAAACAGGCAGTGAACTAAGACGTAAAACAATTGGATTGCATGCTTTTGGCAATGTGGGGAAATATGTTGCTGATATTGCCCGCGGATTTGGTATGGATATTTATGCTTATGATCCTTTTGTCAGTGAAAGAGTAATGAAGAATAACGGTGCAAAGCAATGTGCCAATGTCGATGATATGTACTCGAGATGTCAGTACATTTCACTCCATATGCCTCTTAATGACAGAACCAGAAAATTAATAGGGTATGAATTACTTAAAAAGATGCCCCGGCATGGAGTGCTTGTCAACACGGCAAGAAAAGAACTGATTGATGAAGAAGGTATTCTGAAAATATTTGAAGAACGTGAAGACCTTTCATATCTATCTGATATTGAACCTGATTGCAAAAGAATCTTTAAAGAGAAGTATAATGGGAGATTTATTTTTACTGCCAAAAAGATGGGTGCACAGACAGAAGAGGCAAATATTAATGCGGGCGCAGCAGCTGCAAGACAGATAGTAGATTATTTCACCAGGGGAGTTGAAAAATACAGGTTAAACAAGTAGAAATAAATTGCTTATGGCAATGGTAAAACCATTCAGGGGATTAAGACCTCCCCGCGATATAGCTGAAGATCTGGCATGTCTTCCGTATGATGTAATGAATACAGAAGAAGCGAGGGTAATGACAACAGGTAAAGAATGCTCATTACTCCATATAACAAGGGCCGAAATAGACCTGCCTGCAGATATTGATACTCATTCTGAAGAGGTATATAAGAAATCAGTAGCCAATTTCGCCCTCTGGCAGAAAAAGGGCTGGCTGTTACAGGATAAGGAACCTCATTTTTATATTTATGCTCAAACAATGGCAGATCGCACACAATATGGTATTGTTGGATGTGCTTCAGTTGATGACTACCTGGAGGATAGAATTAAAAAGCACGAACTTACAAGGCCCGATAAGGAACAGGACAGAATGATCCATATAAGAACAAATAATGCCAACATCGAACCTGTATTCCTGACGTATCCTGCTGTAAAAGAGATAGATGCTATTGTAGAAAAAATTGTAAGGAAAGAAAATCCTGAATACGATTTTACTGCTGAAGACGGATTTGGACACCATTTCTGGGTGGTTCGTAATCGTGATACCAACAAACAGATCGAGAAGCTGTTTGCAACGAAAGTGCCCTGTACATATGTCGCTGACGGTCATCACAGAACAGCTGCGGCTGCTCTTGTAGGGAAGGAGAAACGTGAAAACAATCCCAAACATAAAGGGACTGAAGAGTATAATTACTTCCTGGCAGTTCATTTTCCCGATAATCAGCTTAGAATAATCGACTACAACAGGACAATTAAGGATCTTAACGGATTAACAGTTGAAGGATTCCTTTCACGTCTCGAGAAGGCTTTTGAAATAAAAAATATGGGAACCAGAACATATAAACCCCGCAGGCTTCATAATTTTTCAATGTATCTCGAAGGTAACTGGTATAGTCTTTCAGCACGAAAAGGAACCTATGATGATAACGACCCTGCAGGCGGTCTTGATGTTACAATACTTACAAACCAGATTCTTACCCCGATCCTTGACATACAGGATCTCCGGCGATCAAAACGTATTGATTTTGTAGGTGGTAAACGTGGCATAAAGGAACTTAAGAACAGGGTAGACAGAGGTGAGATGAAAGTGGCATTTGCACTATATCCGGTCTCAATGAAACAGCTGATAACAATTGCCGATTCAGGTAATATAATGCCTCCAAAAACAACATGGTTTGAACCTAAGCTCCGCAGCGGACTGGTGATTCATATGCTTGAATAGTGTTAATTATATGTACCCAACCCCTTAATCGCTCTCGCTAAGTCGTAAAGAGGAGGAATCTGAACTAAGGTCCACTGAGAAAATCCTTTAAACCTTATTGTTGGCCATCATGTTTTGTTACTTTTGCTTATAATTAATTTTTAAATGCCTGATATAGCACATAATCTTATTTCACTTAAACAGGAGTTACCAGCTCATGTTAAGCTTGTAGCCGTCTCTAAAACGAAGACTGTTGATGATATCCTTGAGGCATATAATACAGGACACAGGATTTTCGGAGAGAACCGGGTACGGGAACTTACCGAAAAGAAGGAAAAGCTGCCGGGCGATATTGAATGGCATTTTGTCGGACATCTCCAGAGCAACAAGGTTAAATATATTGCTCCCTTTATTACTATGATACAATCAGTTGATACTTTCAAACTTCTCAGGATCATTAACAAAGAAGCCTTCAGGGTCAGCAAGACAATAGACTGCCTCCTGCAATTCCATATTGCAACTGAGGAGACCAAATTCGGCTTTAGCATGGACGAGGTAAAGGAGATGATGGAATCAGAAGAATTCAGGCTGCTTGACCATATCAGGCTGTGCGGTGTGATGGGAATGGCTACTTTTACCGATAATCATGAACAAGTAAGAGAGGAATTCAAATGCCTGTTTGGCTATTTTAATGAGCTGAAAAACAGGTATTTCCATAATCAATCTTCATTCAGGGAAATATCGATGGGAATGTCGGACGATTACAGGATTGCAGTTGAAGAGGGAAGTACCATGATAAGGATTGGAAGTATTATATTTGGGGAAAGAATGTGATTGGTAATTGGTAATTTTGGTTATTAATTATAAGGAGGATATGGAAAAACTATCTGTGAGATACCTGGGGCTGGAACTTAAAAGCCCGCTTATTGTAAGCAGCAGCAGGCTTACATCAACACCCGGATTACTTAAAGAGGCTGAAGACAGCGGCGCCGGTGCAGTTGTGCTTAAATCGCTTTTTGAGGAACAGATAAATTATCATATCAGTATGTTACACTCATCAGGTAGTTACCCTGAGGCGGATGATTATCTTGCTAATTACATTAAATCTAATTCTGTTGAAGAGTATCTTACACTTATAAGAAAAGCCAGGGAAATCCTCAGTATTCCGGTAATCCCCAGCATAAACTGCTTTTCATCCGAAGGTTGGACAGGTTTCGCAAAAAATATTGCTGATGCAGGAGCAGATGCTCTCGAAATAAATGTTTTTTTCCTTCCCCTCGACAGGAAGAAAAATTCTCCTGATTCAGAAAAGATCTATTTTGATCTGATTGAAAAACTGAAAAAAGTGGTGAAAATACCAATTGTAATAAAAATTGGATTCAGGTTTTCCAATATCCTTTATATGATTGATCAATTCTATATAAGAGGAGTAAATGGGGTTGTTATGTTCAACAGGTTTTATGAACCTGATATAAATATAGATAAAATCGATATTGTTCCTGCAGCCATATTCAGTACAGAAAGTGAAAGAAGACATGTGCTCAGGTGGATTGCCATGGCAAGCGCACAGGATATAAGAATAGATATTTCTGCATCAACAGGGGTTCATAGCGGTGCAGATGCTATCAGATATCTGCTGGCCGGTGCCAATTCAGTACAGGTTTGTTCGGTGTTGTATAACAAGGGTATATCCTTTCTTAAGGAGATGAACAAGCAGATAGATACATGGATGGACAGAAAAGGTTACGGATCGGTAGATGAGTTCAGGGGAAAGCTAAACTGGCGTAACTATGTCAGGCCGGTGGTCTATGAAAGAACCCAGTTCATGAAATACTTCTCTTCGGAAGATTGATTATTTTTCAAGTATTGAGATAAGTTCCTGTGTCAGGGCATCTTTTTCGTCAGTAAAAGAGACAGGGTTCCTCATCACAATAAAATCAATTACATGGCACTGTTTTTGAAAATATAAAAATAATATACTAATTTAGTCGTTAATTAGCTTTAGACAATTAAATATTTAGATTATGAATAAAAAGTACAGAATTAATTCAGGTATTTTATTTGTATTCATACTGGTCCTCAGTTTTCTTACTGCCTGTAAAGGTGGTAAAAAAGCACCCGAAGAGGAGATCAAGGTTCCACTACCGGAGGATAATACAGCAATATTACAGGATATTAAGCAGGCAGAGAAGATTTTCAATGCGTTACCTTCCCCGCTTGAATCAGCAATGCTTATTAAATCCGCCGGGGCAAGATTCGATGAAGCCCTGCTCAATCCGGTTACCAGTGTTAATACATATGTAACAAGCAAGTCAATGGCTCTTAACCTTGGCGTTTATACATGCGATCTGAGCTTTGCCAGCCTGTACGAACAAACCCAGCTACTGATCGACTATATGAATGCTGCAAAAGAAATGGCTGATGGACTGGGTATCCTGAAAGCCATTGAACAGGAGGATATTGACCGGCTTGAGGAAAATATAAACAACAGTGAGGTTATTATGGATATTGTATCCCAGACTTTCATGAATTCAAATTCGTACCTCGAAGATAATGGCCAACCTGCAACTGCCGCAATGGTACTGGTTGGAGGATGGGTTGAAGGCCTTTATATTTCTACCCAGCTGGTTGATATAGAAGAGTTTAACACCAATAAACTGGTAGGAAGGATCATCGATCAAAAGCTTTCAATCGACATACTGCTGAATCTCCTTGATAGAAGTAAAGGAAATCCTGCCGTAGATGAACTGATGATCGAGGTATCAAAACTTAAAAAGGTTTTCGACAAGATTAAGATCGATACATCACCTGTCAGACCCGAATTTGACCCGGCTTCTAACACAACAATCCTGAAGTCAGAAGTAAAAACAGATATGACTCCGGCGGTATTCATGGAACTATCTGACGTTGTTGCTGATATCAGAAATTCATTTGTAAAATAAAACGCTATGAAACTATTAAAGACAATATCACTTATTACATTATTTGTCTTTGCCTTAAATAGTTATACTGATGCACAGTGTAAGACATTTGCCAGGAAAGAGTGTCTTCCCGAACTTACTGCCTTTACACATGACGGTAACTATCATGCAGCAGTCCTTATTGAAGGCGAAGAGGCAGAACTGTATAAAACATTTTACTCCGATATGGAGTACAGGGTCGCAATAGTAGGTGAGAGCAGCCTGCCCGCCGTCGAGTTTAAAATCATTGATATTAGTAAGAATGTTCTCTATTCGAACAAGGATAATAATTATGCCAGCACATGGGATTTTAAACTTGAATCGAGCCAGCAGTTAAAACTTGTAATAAAGGTTTCATCCTTTAATCAGCCCGGCGATACACCTGCAAGCGGATGTGTTGCTATAATGTTCGGGTTTAAACTGAAGAGATAGACAGGAATGAGATAAATGAATATTTCAGGGACGTTGCATGCGACGTCCCTGCTTGTTTAATTTTGGTGCAAGATACATCCCGGTATGCGATGTTTTGCACTTGGCAAGATCTTCAGGCTTTCCTTCAAAGACAACATAACCGCCATCTTCCCCGCCTTCAGGACCCAGGTCGATGACCCAGTCACAGCTCTTGATAACTTCCTGGTTATGTTCTATAAGAATTACAGAATGACCATGATCAACAAGGGCATTTAATGATTTAAGAAGTTTGTTTATATCATGAAAATGAAGTCCTGTGGTAGGCTCATCAAAAATAAACAGAATATGGCCGGTGCCTCTTTCCTGGCTCAGGAAATAGGCAAGCTTTACGCGCTGGCTCTCCCCTCCGGAAAGAGTGCTTGATGACTGACCCATTTTTATGTAACCAAGTCCGACATCCGACAATGGTTTTAGCTTGTCTATAATCCTTTTCTCATTCTTTCCCGGATAATTACTGAAGAAATTAATAGCATCATCAATAGTCATCTCAAGCATATCATAGATGTTTTTACCGTGATACCTGACCTCAAGGATCTCTTTTTTAAATCTCTTGCCTTTACAGACTTCACAGGTAAGCTCTACATCAGCCATAAACTGCATCTCTACACGTATTATGCCGTCTCCCTGGCACTCCTCGCATCGCCCTCCTTCAATATTAAATGAAAAATGTGATGCCTTAAAGTTATTCTGGATCGATGCCTGCAGCTCTGCATAGAGCCTCCTTATCTCATCATATGCCTTGAGGTAGGTTACGGGATTTGACCTGCTCGACTTTCCTATAGGATTCTGATCAACCATCTCAATGCCCGTGAGACCCGTAATATCCCCGGTGATCTCCCTGAAGCTCCCCGGCCTCAGGTTATTGCCATTTATGATTTTTGAGAGATACCTGTACAAAGTATCTGAGACAAGGCTCGATTTCCCGGATCCGCTTACTCCTGTAACGGCTGTTATAGTATGAAGCGGAAACCTGACATCTATCGATTTAAGGTTATTTTCCCTTGCTCCCCTGATTTCAATATAACTGTTCCATTTTCTTCGTACAGCCGGTACCGGGACACAGAGCCTGCCGCTCAGATAACCGGCAGTGAGTGAATGATTTGAGCTCGTGAGATCCAATCCTCCCTGAAAGATGACTTCTCCTCCGAGTCTGCCTGCCTCCGGACCCATATCCACAATCTCATCTGCAGCCCTGATGATCTCTTCTTCATGCTCAACGACTATTACGGAGTTCCCGAGATCACGAAGCTCCTTCAATACTTTTATAAGAAGATTTGTATCCCTGGGATGCAGTCCAATGCTCGGCTCATCAAGTATATACATTGAACCGACGAGATTACTGCCAAGCGATGTTGATAAGTTTATCCTCTGTGATTCTCCGCCTGAAAGGGTTGATGAGAGCCTGTCGAGAGTAAGATATGGAAGACCGACATCAATAAGAAAACGAAGCCTTATTGTTATCTCCTTAAGAAGCCTTTCTGCAATAGAAGCATCAGAATCGGAAAGGGATATTTTACTGAAAAACCTGAATAAATTGTCCACAGGAATGTTGATAAGCTCCTGGATCGTTTTGCCTGCAACTTTTACATACCCGGCCTCTTTACGTAACCTTGATCCTTTACATTCGGGACAGGTGGTTTTACCCCGGTACCGGCTCAGAAGAACTCTGTACTGGATCTTGAATTTTTTCTCTTCCAGATGCTGAAAAAAGCGGTTTAACCCGTAAAAGTATTTGTTTCCATTCCACAGAAGCTCTTTCTGCTCTTCGGAAAGCAGGTAATATGGTTTATGTATCGGGAAATCAAAAAGATTGGAATTGTTTATAAGACGCTCGTTCCATTTTTTCATCTTTTCACCTTTCCAGCATGCAATAGCATTATCGTACACAGAAAGGTTTTGATCAGGAATCACAAGATTTTCGTCGATGCCGATAACTTTACCATATCCCTCGCAAACAGGGCATGCACCTATCGGATTATTGAAACTGAAGAGATATTCGGACGGCTCTTCAAACTGTATGCCGTCAGCTTCAAATTTATTTGAGAAACTCTCTCTCCTGATTTTCTTTTCTCCCTGAATCAACACCTGGCAATACCCTTTACCTGTCTGAAAAGCTGTCTGGGCAGAATCGGCTGCCCGGCTGAAATTGTCCTCCGAGTGAGTGATAATTAGTCTGTCGATAACTATATTGATCCGCTGTCCGGGCTTAAAATCTTCGGGATTCGTTATTTCCTCGGTCCTGATAAGTTCACCTTCCGATTCAATTCTGTCAAATCCCTGCTTGCTGAGAAAGTTAAAATATTCCTTTACGTTAATGTTTTCAGGTATTTCTCCCGATGAGGTGATGATGACCCTGGTGTCTTCCGGAAGAGATGCCAGGAAGCTGACTATATCATCAACACTGTGTTTTTTCACCTCCCTGCCGGAAACGGGAGAATAAGTACGACCGATTCGGGCAAAAAGAAGCCTCATGTAGTCATAAATCTCGGTTGATGTTCCGACAGTGGATCTGGGATTACGGGAATTTATCTTTTGCTCTATGGCAACAGCCGGAGGGATGCCGTTAATAAAATCAACCTCCGGTTTGTTCATCCTGCCAAGGAACTGGCGGGCATAGGCCGACAGGCTCTCTACATACCTTCTCTGACCTTCTGCATAAATAGTGTCAAAAGCGAGTGATGATTTCCCTGAACCTGAAACTCCGGTTATAACAACCAGCCTGTTTCTTGGTATACTAACAGTGATATTCTTCAGATTATGAACCCTTGCCCCTCTGATTTCAATACTTCCGTTCATCAATGATTTCAGGCTGTTCGTGTAAAATTTTTGTTAAAATTCAAAAGTAATACTTTCAGTTTAAAAAAAATTGCTTTCTTTTGTATTACGTTAAATATCTTAAATCAGGGAGGACTGCCTATTAAACAACTCTACTCTTGGTAATTTAAAGAGAGAGCTATGAAAAAAGAGATATCCGACTATGAACTGATACAGAGGTTCATAGGAGGTGAGCTGTCTTGCTTTGAGCAACTAATCCACCGTCATAAGAACAAAGTTTTTGGGTATATAAGTTTATATATACACGATCAGGCACTTACTGAAGATCTTTTCCAGGATACCTTCATGAAGGTTATACAGTCTGTCAGGGCCGGAAGATATTATGATAACGGAAAATTTCTTTCCTGGGTCATGCGTATTGCCCATAACCTGATAATTGATCATTTCAGGAGAGTAAAACAGATAAATACAATATCGAACGACGACTATGATTCGGATCTGTTTAACTCAAAGAAAATGGCAGAGAGTACAGTTGAAGATAATATGATCAGAAAGCAGATACAGAAGGATGTCAGAAAAATGATAAACCTTCTACCGGATGATCAGCGGGAAGTCGTTATTCTGCGTCATTATGCGGGCATGAGCTTCAAAGAGATAGCCCGGATAACCGATGTCAGTATCAATACTGCCCTGGGAAGGATGAGATATGCCCTCATCAATATGAGAAAACTGATGGAGGAGAAGAAGATCAGCCTGACGGTGAATTAACAAACACGTCTTTATATACAATATTATAAATGGGAAGTCGTTTTCAATTTAAAAATGACGCCTATGGATTTAACTTCTACTCCTTTCCTTTCATATCGCAATATTAATACTGACGGGATTGACCTTTATGAAGACGCATGGGGATTTATCACGCAGTTCAGTGATGTGATAGGTCTGTTACAACAGGTCAGACCTGTTCCGGATGAGCGGCTTATAAGCCGTACTATTCAGAAGACCAGGAATATACATTAAAAAAGTAAAAAACACAGAAAATTTCTGTGTTTTTTCTTGCTTTTTTAAATTCAAAATAATATCTTTGTGATATCATATTAATACTAATTAAAATGAAACAGGAATATTCAAAAAAACCCATATCGGGTTATGTGGCCCTGATAGCAACAATTTTGTTTCTGGGAGGGTCAATTGCCGGATTCATTTATGAGATAATCTGGCTTGGTATTGTACTTATAATTCTTTTTGTTTTTACGATTATCGGATTTACTGTGGTAAATCCTAACGGATCGTGTGTTATGGTTCTTTTTGGTGCCTATAAAGGTACTATAAGGCAGAATGGATTTTTCTGGGTAAATCCATTTTACACGAAGACAAAAATATCGCTCAGGGCCCGCAACTTTGACAGTGAGCCTATAAAGGTAAACGACAAGGTAGGGAATCCGATAAAAATTGGCTTTGTACTGGTCTGGAGAGTACTGGATACCTATAAAGCCGTTTTCGATGTTGATGATTATCAGCACTTTGTTCTTGTGCAAAGTGATGCCGCTCTCAGGAAGCTTGCAGGACTTTATCCGTATGATAATTTTGAAGATCATGAAGCTGAAATAGCTTTGAGGAGCGGAGGCGAAGAGATAAACGACGAGCTTGAGAGAGAGATCCGCGACAGGCTCAAGATAGCAGGTATTGAGGTTATTGAAGCACGAATAAACTATATAGCATATGCTGAGGAGATAGCCAATGCCATGCTGAGGAGGCAGCAGGCTACTGCTATTGTTTCAGCAAGGTTCAAAATTGTTGAGGGTGCCGTTTCAATGGTTCAGATGGCTCTGGAACAGCTGTCGGACAAAAACATTGTTGAGCTTGATGAAGAAAAGAAAGCTGCCATGGTAAGCAACCTGATGGTTGTCCTTTGCGGTGATAAAGATGCCACTCCTGTGGTCAATACCGGTACGTTACATTCGTAATATGAGTAAGAAAAAACCATTTGTTCTGAGGATGGACGAGGGAAAGCTTAAAGCTTTGGAGAAGTGGGCAGCTGATGAATTCCGCAGTATAAACGGACAGATTGAATATATCCTTGATCAGGCTCTACGTAAATCGGGCAGATGGAAAGGCAGACAAGAAAATATGGAAAATAATAAAAGATGACCCTGGTATTTAACCAGTTGATAAAAGTGTCTACTGGTTGATAAAGTAAATGGAATGGCAGGCGGCAACACCTGCCGTTTCTGTTCTGAGCCGGCTGTTTCCAAGGTGTACCGGGATTATACCTTTTCTGACAGCCATATCCGTTTCCTCTTCAGAGAAATCGCCTTCAGGACCAATCATAATAACTGCAGGAACTCCCTTTTTATAAACATCCACAATGCTTTTGCGTTCAGTATTGCTGTTACAATATGCCAGCATTATTAAACCTTCAGCCTTTTTATTCAGAAAATCACTGAATAAACAGGGTGGATTCAGGATTGTAACCTGAGCTTTAAGTGACTGTTTCATGGCAGAAATGATAATATTCCGGATCCTTTCAGGTTTTATCCCTGGTTTTTCAGTATTCCTGCAGATCAGGGGAGTGATCACATCAATACCGATTTCGACACTCTTTTCAACAAACCATTCGAACCGTTCAGGATTTTTTAGTGGTGATATGGCGATATGCAGCTTGTAATTCCTGTTTTCAAAATCTCTAACAACATTAAGGATTTGTATTGCACATTTCTTCTGATCAGCATCATCTATTTTACCCTCATAAAGATTTCCCTTTCCGTCAATTAATCTGACAGAGTCTCCTTTTTTCATTCTGAGAACCCTGATAATGTGCTTTGATTCCTTTTCATCAAGAGTGTAAGTATTACCTGAAACATCAGGGGCATAAAATACCTGCATCGCGAACCTTTTAGATAATAATAGTAAATAATCTTCTACTGGTTTAATGGATTCATGTCATCATCGGTGCCTGTCATTCTCCTGAGAAATCTTGAAAGCCGGTCTTCCACGGCGATCATATATGTATATGGCATTCTAACCGAAGATTCAGGATGTTTTCTGTCTTTCTGTTTTATATTGGCTATAAGGGTGTTATAATTAATATTGCCGGCCTGTGTCATCATATTACCCCTTATATAGGAGAAATAGTACCATGTTGATTCATCAGCTTTAAGATAAACATCGAACATATCTCCTGATCTTCTTCGCTGGATCTCAATAAAGCCGTCAACATAAACATTTACCGGTTGTGTTCCTATGAATCCGATACCTATTTTCCCTGTCGACCTGAATGAAGATGAAGATTCGTTCCAGTAGAGCTTCACATCGTTAAGCAGCAACTCAAAGTTGAATTCTTTTGGCAGGTTCCTGGTTGTTCCAAACAGACTCAGGTCTTCTTTAATACGGTTGGCAGCTTGATCTCCTATGAGATCCTGCATGCCCTTGTTATAGATTTCACTGTTAAGGTTTACCGCTTTCAATGTCGGCATCATTCTTATTTCATCGCTCATCATCGTAAGCGCTTCTGGTGAAAAGTAAAAATCAAAAGCCATAATAGCTTCAATGTTAACATCTCCGGAATCGAGGTTATGTATCACTTTCCCGGCGCTTGTCATGGTTACAAGATCAAAATCTGCTCCGAAATTAAGCTTCCCTTCACCCGACAAAAGGCAGTAATTCCTGTCATAAGCTATCATGTTACCATGAAGGCTCTGATTTGCCAGTTTTTCACGTGATGTGATCAGATACCTGTTTTTGGCTTTCTCATAATAGAGAAATCCATAAGAGTTGACCAGGTTGACGTCAGTCCAGGATTTCTGTGCTGAGAGGAAAGCAGGGTAAATATGAATTGAATCAATGTTGATAAATGAACCCGAGAAGACCATATTATCATTTATGTCTCTCGGTTTTTCACTTATCGGGATCATGACGTTGTCAGGATCGATATATGATTTGAATTTAACCGGGTAGCTTTTAATTTCATCGCAATTATGAATTATCCCGGCCGAACCTGTAAATGAGAGCAGTTTATTTCTTGCATAGAGGTTAACATCACCTGAAAATGTAAAATAGGGGCTAAGCATAAAATTTTGACTAACAGGTATATAGCCTTTTGCGCTTGTTGCCATCGTATCGACAGTGACTTCCGTGAAACTTATCTGCTGTACATCCTTATTTTCATCAACATAATCATAAATTGCACTGCCATAATACCGTTTTGTCGATTCTATATCAATTTTTGCCGAGTGGAGTATATGGTTATTATTAACTGCCACAACAGCATTTTGCAGTTGTTTTATTTTCGCTCTCCTGTTAATAATGATTTTCCCTTCTTCAGGTTGAATAAGGGCATCGGCAACAGGTATATAATTTATATCTTCTGCTTCAATATACTCCTCGTTAAGATGATATGTCCCTTTCCATGAAGAGAATGAAATGGTATCACCTATAACGTTTGTTGCAAAGAAGGTTGGTTTGTCGAGATTTGTGAGATCAAGTGCAAGGAGTTTGTCATGAGGTAACAGCTCAGAACCTGTTTTTCCTTTTTGTTCCATATCAAGTACCCGGGTTCCCATGTCATAGGTAAAATCTGTCATGGTGCATATATACTGTATCTCCGGGAATTTAACCATTGATGTATCTGTGTTCAGATGAAACTGTGTTGTCTGAAGACCGAAATTGACATCCGTTCTGACATTTTCAGCAATGAATGCATATCCGCCGGGAGCAGAGGCTGATTTTAAGTTATAAACCGAAGTATCCGCTTTTATCTGGTTGGTAGTAAAACTGAAGAGATCTGAGGTTATCCTTGAATCAACAGTATTGACAATTCCTGATCCGCTTAAGATTGAAGGTGTAAGTGTAAGGCTCCCGTCAAGTGTGGTTCCGTTCTCAAACATTTCAAAGTTTTTGCCCTTTGCATTTGATGCAAGCCACTCATCTTTCCTTGTCAACCATTTTATTGAAACATCTTCACTGTTAATGTCAGGGAAGAGCCCGGCCCCATCTTTTACGACATTAAATGCAGTAGCTTCAGTGAGCATCGAATCAGGAAAGAATTTAAACTCTTCAGACATAGTTGTGGAGGTCAGGTGTTTCAGGGAACCGCTGCCGATTAGTCCGTTATTACTCATGCTGAGATTATCGTACAATATACCCTTTTTACCATACACCTCTATTCCCTCATCTGGCACGGCCATATTGAATCCCAGGGAATTATCTTCCTGTATGGTCAGGTATTGCCGGGTTGGCTCCAGGATATTCCCCGCAATGAATTCACCTGCAAGATTCATATCTTCGTTAGAGTAGTGATCTATATTTTCATAGGTAAAGGGATCAACCTTAAAATAAAAGTCTCCCTGTGGATAAATCCCTTCGAGTCCCGATATTTTATCAAAGAAGATGTAAGAGAATGTTACGGCATTAATTATCGGATACTGCCTGAGGCTTTTCAGTCCCGATTTATTATCAGGTTCATCAATATAAAGTTCGGCGGTTCCCATCTGGATAATGTTATCGACCTCTTTGATCACCGGATTACCATAATCATCCCTTTCTTTTGTTTCCACTGCAATTCTTATGGAATCAATCTTTTCGAGCCTTATTTTAAAAGTATCATAGCTGAATGAGAAATTGTGGCCAAAGATAGTGAACAGACCTGCCTGTACGACTCCGTCAAATGCAATACTTCTGTTTTTACCTATTACCAGTTGTCTTTTGTAGGGGTAAATTGCCACTCGCTGCGAATCACTCAGGTAAACTCCCGATACACCATTTACTGTCAGTCTGAAATTCCTGAGATCAAGGATGGCGTTATCAGCAGGGGCAGATGTTTCACTGATGATATTAAGGACATCATAATCCTTTCTTTTTGCATAAGAGTCAAGAAAATCGTCAACCTTGTCCTTTAGAGTTATTTCATTATACTTACGGTCATAGAAAACAAATCCCCTGTTAGCCATATCGATACACAAACCGGTGACAGCTTCAACGGGTCTGTTGAGCCATCTGGCAAATTCCTCAACAGGAAATGTGGTTGAATAAAACCATTCCGCAAACTTTTTAAGTCTGAAAAGGGGGTGGTAATCATCAATTCCGGCCAGCCTCATGAAATAGTTTTCATCATAGAATGATGTGGATTCAAATTGTGCCTGACCCAGTGCAGCACCTCTCGGTCTTGAAAGTATGATTTTTGAAGTGTTCATGTCCCATGACAGATACTCAAAATACATGTCGAGGCTGTGAAAGGAGTCGAAATAGGGGCTTTTTGACACCGGATTGCTGCCGCGATAGAGATTGACCTGTCGCATAGCCGCATTATAGGAAAATCCCAGGTTTGAATGATAGATCGAATCTTCATCAAGGTACAGCGACATACTTACTTCAGCACTGTTGAGTCCGGCCCTGGAAAAGATAAACTCATCTGATTTTATGTTAAGGTAGAGTGTGTCATTTTTGAAAAGAGTGATCTTTGCAGGCAGGAACTGTGTTCCGGAACCCTTCACTGTTGCTCCTTCAAATGTAAGACCGCCTTCATAATTAACTCCCTCATAAATATTATCCAGCCGGAACTCCTTGATATATGTCTCAAAACGCGGAAAGTTGGCTCTCTCCTTATTCTTAAATGTGATCGACTGATCTGACAATGTTCCGTAAACAGGTTCCCTGAAATATGTAGTGTGTGTCAGTTTTGCAGAATCAATAGTAAAGTTATTTCTTGTAAGGTTGATGATATAATCCTCAATTTCTGCAAATACATCGTCTCTTGCATAGCCTGCCTTTTCCCAGGTTACAATGCCTTTTTTACCATAAAATTGTTGTATTTCAGGGAAATAGTAGCCCCAAGCATTATATATTTCAGTACTGTCCTTTTGAGAATAACAGGTTAAAGTGGCATCTGTTACCTCAACATAGAATACAGTATCGTGTAAAAATACCAGTGGCTTATCCTTTACTTTCCAGCGGATAGCCGATGATTCGGAGAGTACATTATCTTTGATCATCAGCCCGGTATTCCTTATATACCTGGCAATGTTGTCAGTTGAGAACCTTGGATTGAAGACCGTCTCGCTTAGTCCTGTGAGCCAATTACCCAGTATCTCCTCCGCATCACCCTTATCGTTAAATGCTTTAAGGGTCAGGAAAAAGTCATTAAAGTGTGGTACCGGCCTCATCGACCTTGCTGAGAACTGGCTTGTGATATCAATTATCCGTGTCATGTTCTCCCTGCTGAAAGCAGCACTATCCCAACTGGCAAGAAAGTTATTCAGATTGGTTTTCTGTTCATCATTCAGGTTTGGTCCCATGAATTGTGTAAGTTCCTCGCGATATTTCTCAGGATCACCTGTAAACGGGGATCTTACCTGTGAAAACATCAGAACAGGGGAAATTACCCGGATTATCAATATCAGAAAAACCAGTTTCTTTAGCATGCCAGGATTTTATACAGCTTCAACTATAGCAATAAAGTCATCTTTTTTCAGGGAAGCACCGCCAATCAGCCCTCCGTCCACATCGGGTTTTGAAAAGATCTCACCGGCATTTGATGGTTTACAGCTTCCTCCATAAAGTATCGTCAGTTGCTCCGCAGATTCATTTCCATATTTCTCCCTTACCAGTCCGCGGATATATTGATGCATCTCCTGAGCCTGTTCGGGGGTTGCTGTCAGTCCTGTTCCAATTGCCCATACAGGTTCATAAGCGATGATTATTCTCTTCATATCATCGGCAGAAAATGTGAACAGACCCTCCTCCAGCTGTCTCCTGACTACACTGAAATGTTTCTCCTCCTCACGCTCCTCCTTTACTTCGCCGCAGCAAAAAATTACCGACAGTCCATTGCCAAGTGCAAGTGTTGTTTTTCTGTTAAGGAGCTTATCATCCTCATGGTAATATGTTCTCCGTTCAGAGTGTCCGATAATGACATAACCGGCGCCGGAACTTTTGATCATGTTTGCAGACACCTCTCCCGTATAGGCACCGGATGGTTCGGATGCACAGTTTTGAGCACCCAGTGATACATTCCCGTTTTTCAGTATTTCAGCGACTCCTGAAAGATGTATAAAGGGTGTGCATAAGATAACCTCTGCCTTTGCTGAAGGTTTTTCTCTGAAATATTCATTGATAGCCTGTGCAAATACGAGTCCCTCTTGCAGATCCATATTCATTTTCCAGTTACCGGCAACTATTTTTTCCCTCATATTATAATGTATTAAAATAAAAATTATTGTGTATAAAACATTTCGCCAAACACCTCTTTTTCAGGGAGATTTGCCCATGACCATTTACCGGTTACTGTACCCTCTTTTAACATCATATAACCGGGATTTGACCTGATCATGGTTTTGAGTGTTATCTCATCAGTAAAGCAGAAGGTGAGCCCATTATTAAATTTCATTACTTCATCAGCACCTGAAGCGGTCAGTATACAAAAGTTTATCATATTATCCATGCAGTAATATCCGAGTTCAAAACCGTTTCTCAGCAATTCATGGTCAGCTTCTTCAAGTTTCCTGACAATCATCAGTATGACAGGCTTTTGCGATGATAATATCTGATCAGTGAGATTTTCGTCATGGGGGGTGGTAATTGTGAAATCATGAATAGGAGGCAGAAATCCCTTTTTAACCAGAACAGACTTTTGTTCCACAAATTTCCATGTTGTATCATTTGCCGGGTAATTATCAAGAGTAAACTCCTTAACCCGGCCATCTTTTTCATAAATGAATGTTGTTGCATATTTATCGACCGGTTTACCTTCAGGAATGATCATTTTATCAGGTATGTATGTCCCTTTTTTGTATGGAAGGAAGTCGATCACGGGGAGATACTTCAGATTATAGAATATAAAAGATGCGAAAATAACCATCACTATGGATATAATTACCCACTCCCTTGTATATCCGTATTGAGCAGCTATTCTCTTCCGTGTTAAAAAAAGATATAGAGCAGACACCAGCAATATAATATTTTTCCAGAATGTCTGCCAGTTGGTTAAATGAATAGCATCGCCAAAACATCCGCAGTCTGAAACAGGGTTTGTAAGCGCAAGGATGAATGTCAGGGGGGTGAAGAATAGCATCATGATCATTATGATCCATATGCCGGTTTTTTGCCTTATATTGAACAATACGCTTAATCCGGCAATAAATTCTGCTGAGCACAGAAGAATAGCAAACAGAAGGCTGAAATCCTTCAGAAAATCAATATTAAATGCCGTAAAATAATCCTGAAACTTATATACCGTACCCATAGGATCAATAGCTTTTACTACTCCTGAGAATATAAAAACTGTTCCGATAATTATTCTGCTAATGATCCTTAAGATTCTCATTTCAAATAAGTTTTTTTTCATTTATAATTTCTAAGATACATTTAAAAATTACTTGTGGCGGCAGCATGTTCCCATAATTATCACTGCAGTTAATAACAGACAACTGTTCACCGGTCTCTGCTACTTCAATGTAAATCTCACGCACTTTTTTCTGAAATGCAAGAGACTCTTCGTGTATATCTTTAGTCCCGTTAAGGTAGTCTCTGTCTTGTCCTGATCTTGATGAAGAGAGTTTCTTTTCTGTAAATGAAAACGGCACATCGAGGAAGATATTGAGATCGGGGAGAGGTATCCCGAAATGCTTGAATTCAAGATCCAGGATCCATTTCATAAGTTTTTTCCTGTCTCCGGTGTCGTCAAGTTTGGCACACTGGTATGCAATGTTTGAATAGGTATATCTGTCGAGAAGAACAATCTTCCCTTTATTCAGCCAGCCGTTGATCAGATCCGAAGCATCTTTCCTGTCACCTGCATAGAGCATCGCCACCAGCCATGGATCGATTTCATTTAGTGTCCCGAACTCACCTCTGAGGAATCTTGCAATCAGTTCTCCAAAATAGGGTGTGTCGGTCCGTGGAAAGTGAAGATATTCACAGCTATAGCCCCTCTTTGAAAAGAACGACTTCAATAATCTGATCTGTGTTGATTTACCCGCTCCATCAAGTCCTTCAACAACCAGCAGCTTCATCTTTTATGTATTTCTTAATTCACAAATGTAATAACCCTTGGCCAAAGATGAAAAATAAATTTCATCAAACAAATTTTGTGGTTTCAGGCTGTTGACCAAATATATTAAGAAAAATCCATAGCAGGTGAATTGTCTAATTTGATTGCCATTTCATGTAAATTCATTAATTTCGGAAAATATTGGATTTTGAATTGATTGAGAAACCAAAATATATAAATGTTGCAGGTAAGCTGCTGGATTTGAGCATACCAAAGGTGATGGGGGTTATCAATATAACTCCTGATTCCTTTTATGAGGGCAGCAGGGCAACTGAGGAAAAGGAGATACTCAAAGCCGCAGCGGGAATAATAGAAGATGGCGCCGATATTATTGATATTGGAGGTTATTCTTCCCGGCCCGGTGCTGCAGATGTTCCTCCTGAAGAGGAGAAAAAACGGGTCCTCACAGCTATATGTCTCATAAACAAGGAATTTCCTGAAATAATAATTTCTATTGATACCTTCAGATCGGAAATAGCCAGAGAAGCAGTGAGTGAATGCGGAGCCCATATGATAAACGATATTTCCGGAGGAGAGGCTGACAGTAATATGTTTGGCGTTATACAACAGCTGAATGTCCCATATATTATAATGCATATGCAAGGCATGCCTGAAAACATGCAGGATAATCCTGTTTACTCAGATGTCGTGGCTGATATCCTGGTATGGTTCAGTAGTAAAATAGACCGGTTACAGTCAGCCGGAGTCAAGGATATTATTATTGATCCCGGATTCGGTTTTGGAAAAACAATAAGACATAATTTTGAAATTTTACATCGTCTTGGTGATTTTTCAATTTCCGGATTACCTTTGCTGGTAGGTATGTCACGTAAATCAATGATATGGAAAACACTCGGTGTCAGTCCGGAAGAGGCACTTAACGGGACAACAGTACTCAACACAATTGCACTGATGAAAGGCGCTGATATCCTGCGGGTGCATGATGTGAAAGAGGCTGTTCAGGTAGTCAGGCTTATGGAGATGATTAAAAACACTAAAATGAAGGTTGAATTTCAAGATAGAAATTAAAAATGATTGTACCTATCACCGTTCTGGATGTAATTGACATCTTACTTGTCGCATTTATAATGTTCCAGCTTTACATGATCATTAAAGGAACCTCAGCTTTCAGTATTTTTATTGCGATCTTTTTCATTTACCTGTTCTGGCTTATCGTTAAAGCACTCAACATGCAGCTTATAAGTTCCTTGCTTGGCCAGGTAATAGGTGTGGGAGTTATTGCTCTCATTATTGTATTTCAACAGGAGGTAAGACGATTTCTTCTGATAATCGGCAGCAGGTATATTGCTAACAGGAAATTCGCAATAACCAGGTTCTTTACATCGGTAAAACCCAGTCCGGGAGGACCAATAATTGCAGAGAAAATTGTAAGGGCCTCCGAATCAATGGCATCAAAGAGAATAGGAGCTCTTATAGTGATAGGCCGGCAGAGCAGACTTGGTATGTACACTGAAGGTGGTGAAATAATCAAGGCACGTATAAGTGCGGAATTACTGGAAACGATTTTCTTCAAGAACACTCCTTTGCATGACGGAGCTGTGTTGATAGAGGACGAGATGATACTGGCAGCAAGATGCACTCTTCCGGTTACAGATCAGTATACATTACCGACAAGATTCGGAATGCGCCATAGAGCAGCAATTGGCATGTCGGAACACTCTGATGCCCTCGTGATTGTTGTATCGGAGGAGACGGGAAATATTTCAGTAGCTGATGAAGGAGCGATACGTGAGAACCTTACTGCCAAAGAGCTTAGGAATATCCTGCTTATGGAAAAGGTATGGTAAGGAAGACTGCCGGTTACCTGCATAAGTTATTAAGTCTATATGTCTGAAATCATATATATGTTATGGCAAGGAAGAGTGGCAGAAAACAATTCTTAATTACTTTGAAACCAACCAGTCTGTTTATACTGACTGCTCCTGTCAGACGCCACATAAGTCTGACTATGAAAAGGTTATGAAAATAATGAATTCCGATACGGAATCCCGTATCCTCTTCGGCTCCGATTATGTAATTAACATTATATGGTCAGAATCTTACAATGAATACCTATACAATTTTATTCAAACAAGCTATCTTGATGACAGGCAAAAGGAGCTTATGTGTGAAATAAATCCGGAACGATTTCTGTTTGGGTAAGTATATGAATTTTACTCTATTTTATACAGCATCAGACTCTCTGCATCCTTAACATATATCATGTTGCCGGCAATAACAGGAAACGCATAAACAGGTGTTTCCGCGAGTTTATATTTTGCGATTTCAGTATATGCTTTAGTATCTGATTTCATTACTATAAGGTATCCAGTGCTTGGAAAACCTATTATCACTGATCCACAATCCATGATTGTTGCAAAATCGCTGTTTGTTGTATTGTCTATCCATGCTATCTGTCCATTTGATGCATTAAGGCAGTAGATTCTTCTCTGATCGGTGAATCCGTACAGAAATCCTTTTACAAGCACCGGAGTATTCCATTTAGCACCTGTCTCCGTGTTGCCCCACAACTTTCTTATTTCATACTTATCACCCTGCTTTGATACCTCAATGGCTTTTGTTCCTGTGCCCTGACCTGAATAGTAAATTATGTTACCGTCAATATAAGGGCTTACACAATTATAGAAACGCTGTTGTGCGGGTGTTGCTACTTGCCACAAAAGTTTACCGTCAGCAAGACTAAGAGCGATGAGATTCTTTTCAGTCTGTATAACAACAAGTTTCTGTCCGTCTATAGTCATCAGGGAAGGAGAAGCATATGCAGGTCCGTCACCACTCCACTTCCATTTTTCATTTCCTGTGTTGAGATCAATGGCAAGGACTTCACCGTTATCCTTTGAACCAACATGAGCAATGCATATGCCATCGATAATCAGCGGTGACATACCTGTATAGTACTGCGGAACGGCATTGGAGGGATTTTCTTTTCTCCAGATAATTTTACCTGAGGCAACATCGAGACATGACAGAATTCCTGAAACGCCGAATGTTACTATCTTCCTGTCGGCTACAGCAGGGGTGCTCCTTGGTCCTGGATGAGAACTGGAAGGACCCGTTGCTGATGCTGCAGGATAGATGTCTCTCCATAGTTCTTTTCCCGTTGATGCATTCAGGCAAAGAATAACCTCATCACCACCCTGACGGGTATGCAGGAATATCCTATCCCCGACAAGAACCGGAGTGGCATCACCCGTACCGACTGTGATACTCCATTGTTTTGCTAACTCTGCTGGCCAGGATACCGGAGCCATGAAACCGGTTACCTTGCTGTCACGATTCGCTCCTCTGAATTGAGGCCAGTTCTGAGAATTAACTTGTGCTGATAATGTCAGTATCAGGATCACTGTGAAAGTAATAAGGATATTTTTTTTCATGATCTATGGTATTAATATTTAAGTAAAGTTACTCCATAATAATAAATAATCATCAGTATCTGAGTATTATAAAATATGAAAAATAATATAATTAAGATTTAAGTGGAAGAATAATACGGTACATGATAATTATGCAAAATTATTGCTTTATTATTAAGTTTGAAGATTTCTTTATTCACAGGATATATGCAAAGATCCTTTTCAGATTCTAAAGTGGTCCTTGTAACGGGTGGCACTTCAGGACTGGGACTTGAGATTGCTAGGTTATTCTTGCAGAGAGGATACTATGTAGTTGCTACAGGCAGGCAATCTATCGATTTTCCTGAATATGAGGGAAGGTTCAGACTATACAGAGTTGACTTCAGCGATTTTCAGCAGACAACAGAGATTGCTGAGAAAATATGTGATAACCATAATATTGATATCATTATTAACAATGCCGGAATACTGAGTCCACCTTTTTTCATACCTACGAAAGATGGATTTGAGTACACTCTCCAGGTAAACTTTCTTTCGCATCTTCTTCTTAATGAGATTATTATAAGGAGATTTGGAAATACCCGAACTCTCAGTTTCGTCACTATCACTTCAATGGTTCATAAATTAGGTAAACTTGATTCAGTTCTTTCACGGGAGGCTTCAAATTTTAATCCTCTTCGTGCGTATTCAGATTCAAAGCTTTTATTAGCCCTGATGTGCAGACAGATGGCAGAAAAATACAGGAATATAGGTCTTAAATGTTTCAGTGTTGATCCCGGGATATTCTCTTCAGGAATCTTTCGAATGCAGAATCTTTTCTTCAGATTTCTTTATACGATTGCAGCGCCATTTATGCGAAAACCTTCATCCGTTGCAGCAGTTCTTTATGAATTGCTGAATGAAACAGAATATTCAAACGGTGTTGTTTATGATATCAGGAAGAAAATCAAACCAATAAGGAAGATTAATACCATATCATTTGAAGACTTTATGGAAAAATGTTACAGAATAGTGATATCATATATTGGCTTTTAATATCATTTCGTGAATCCTATTAAGAATTATTTCATAACTTAGTTGTCCGGGATTGACAAATAACAGGTCATTCTATATATAAAAAATCAAACAGATGAAAAATTTATTAGTGAAAATCATGATATTATCAAGTATCCTTGGAACAGCGGGTTGCAAAAACGCAGCCGATCCGGCAAATTGGAGCAAAAGAAAGATTAATAACTGGTTCGAAAAGGAGGATTGGCTTAACGGCTGGCAGGTTAAACCTGATGCCTCAATCAATCGCGGGGAGTTCGTTGTTTCTTATTTTAAATATAAGGACAGGTGGGATAAAGCTTTCGGTTTTCTTAAAAATAATGATCTTGCAACCATTGAAGCAAAACGGTATGAAATTGATGGTTCCGATGTTTTTGCTGTTATAAGTGAATATATGACAAAGAATGATGAGGATGCCCGCTATGAGGCTCATTTGAAATATGTTGATATACAGTATGTTATAACCGGAAAGGAACTTATAGGACTGGCACCAATGTCGAAAAAAGGAGAGATACTTGAACATTACAATGAGGCTAATGATATCATGTTCATGACAGTCACCCGATTTAAAAATCTGGAAGCCACACCCGAAAATTTCTTTATCTTTTTCCCCGATGATATTCACCGCCCGGGTCTTAAGGATGGTGACAACAAGATGGTAAGGAAGGTAGTTGTGAAAGTAAGAATTAACTAACGACCAGACAATCAAACGTTCAGACATTTGAATGGTCGGACTATCTAATGGTCGAACATTCGAACAAATTTCTGATTATCTTTGTAAATTTAGTTTTACAGATGGTTACACTATATGATCTTGTTGAAGGAGAAGAAGGGATAATACTGAAGATCAAGGGTAGAGGCATGTTCCGTCAAAGGCTCATGGAAATGGGTTTTCTGGCCGGCAAACGGGTTAAAGTCATAAAAAAAGCGCCGCTGGGAGACCCGGTTGAGTACAAGATCATGGGTTATTATGTTTCACTCAGAAGCAGTGAAGCACAACTTATAGAAGTGGCAGCAAGGGGGGAAATACCCGAAGAACATCCTTATCATCCAAACGGGGTGATTGACGGAGTAGTGGAAAAAACTGTCTGGATCGAGAAGAGCCGTCATATCCAGGTAGCGCTTATCGGTAATCCCAATTCAGGAAAGACAACCCTTTTTAATTGTGCCTCAGGCTCCTCTGAAAAAGTAGCCAATTATGCAGGTGTCACCATCGATTCGAAAGAGGCAAAATACAAGCAGTCAGGATATGCCTTTTCACTGGTTGATCTTCCCGGCACCTATTCACTGAAAAGCTATTCTCCCGAGGAGATATATCTTCGAAATTATATTTTCGATAAGAAACCTGATGTGGTTGTCAATATTGTCGACGCCTCTAATCTTGAAAGAAATCTCTATCTGACGACCCAGCTTATTGATATGGGCATTCAAGTAGTTATTGCTCTTAATATGTATGATGAACTGTTTAGAAAAGGTGACCGTCTCGATCATCAGAGTCTCGGAGAACTGCTTGGTATACCGATTGTTCCGACTGTAAGTTCGAGAGGCAAGGGGATAAAGAAACTGTTCGACAAGATAATTGAGGTTTATGAGAACCGTGAGCCTACAGTAAGACATATTCATATTAATTACGGAATTGAGATTGAAAATGCTGTTGAATCCATTCAATCGAAGATAAAAATTGAAGAGAACAGAAGCTTTACCAATATTATTGCTGCACGCTACCTTGCACTTGGTCTTCTGGAGAAGGACAGGGAATTTACCAGGGATATTGCAGGCTGTGTGAACTCCCGGGAAATAATTAAGACCGCTGCAAGTGAGTCGGAGAAGCTTGAAAAATTGTTCGTCGAACCTTTGGAGACAACCATTACTGACCTGAGGTACGGATTTATAGCGGGCGCTCTTAAGGAGACCCTGAAAATAAGCAGTACTGAACGGTTAAGAAAATCTCAGATCGTTGATAACTATCTGACAAACAAATACCTGGGATTTCCTATTTTTATTTTTTTCATGTGGTTGACCTTCTTTGCCACTTTTAAGCTTGGTAATTATCTCAAGCTCTGGATGGAGCAGGGTGTGGCATGGCTTGCAGAAATGACCGGTTCCGCCCTTGCTCCTGGTATTATAAGGGATTTCCTTGTCGACGGGATCATAAGCGGGGTGGGAGCAGTAATAGTCTTCCTGCCCAATATCATTATTCTTTTTCTGTTTATCTCATTCATGGAAGATACCGGTTATATGGCACGAACGGTGTTTATTATGGATAAGCTTATGCATAAGATCGGGCTTCATGGCAAGTCCTTTATTCCGCTTTTCATGGGTTTCGGATGCAATGTCCCGGCAATAATGGCAACAAGAATAATTGAGAGCCGTCAGGACCGGCTGGTCACAATGCTCATAATTCCCTTTATGACCTGCAGTGCAAGGCTTCCGGTATATATACTTTTTATAAGTGCCTTTTTTGAAAAGGATCAGGGCCTCATACTATTGATACTCTATTTTCTGGGTGCTCTTTTTGCTATATTGTCTGCAATTCTATTGAAGAAAACTTTATTTCGTTCGCCCGATATGCCTTTTGTCATGGAACTGCCTCCATACCGGATTCCTACTGCGAGAAGTATTGTAAAACATGTTGTGTTCAGGACAGGTTTGTATCTGAGGAAGATAGGAGGAGTAATACTGGTTGCATCAATAATTGTCTGGTTCTTCAGTAATTTTCCCCGGAACATAAATTTCAGCAGGGATTACGATGCGGAGATACTCAAAACAGAACAATATTATGATAATTTAAAAGGAGGACAGGAACAGGATCCCGTTCTTGCCGACAGCCAGAAGGACAAGGCTGTGGCGAGGCTTGTTATGGAGAAAAAGAATGAGCTGCAAGGCGGGTCAATGATGGGAATTATAGGACGTTCCATTGAACCGGTGATGAAACCGCTCGGTTTTGACTGGCGGCTTACCGTCAGTATTATATCAGGATTTGCTGCCAAGGAGGTTGTTGTCAGTACCCTGGGTGTACTCTTTCTGCCTGAATCCGGAGAAGATGATATTTCCCTGGTACAGAAAATCAGGAACCAGGAGGATGAAGCGGGTAATAAAATGTTCACTCCGCTTATTGCATTTTCGTTTATGCTGTTTATTCTTACTTATTTCCCGTGTATCGGGGTGGTAGCAGCAATAAAACGTGAATCGGGAGGCTGGAAATGGGCTGTCTTTGTTGTGTTGTACACCACTATTGTGGCCTGGCTTCTCTCATTTTCAGTATATCAGATCGGTTCATTGTTTTTGTCATGACCATTTTGGGGTATAAAGATTTATGAAATTCGAAAATAAGTGATATTTTTGCGCTGCCAAATACGGGGTATAGCGCAGTCCGGTTAGCGCACCTGCTTTGGGAGCAGGGGGTCGCAGGTTCGAATCCTGCTACCCCGACAAACACAAAAAGACCCGGCACCGACAGGTGACCGGGTTTTTAATTGGCTGAAACTGCGATGAAAACTTGTTTTCAGGAGCAGGTGAAAGGCAATTAAAAAACACCCGAAGGGTGGTCTTTTTGTGTTTGATCATCCTCCACACGGATCACGAGGCACGGAGTGACGAGTAATCCTGTAGTCAATCGAAGCGATGCCCCCCGATAAACCGGGGCAGGCTCTACGGGGTTTAAAAAAAGGGATATCACATGTCCAATTATTGATGGAACCGCTCTGCGGTTAGTCGTTGTTAACCTTTGACTAATTAGTCATGCAATAAAATGATGTTATTTACATAAAATATGAGGATAAAATGTAATAAAACACACAAAGACAAACGAAAAAATGATAAAAAATACAAAAAGATCGACGAAAAAATGTATATTCGCATATATTATACGATAAAAAACAAGGAAAAATGGAGAGGTCAGCAATGAAATACCTTGATAATTGGATGAAAAATAAGAACAGAAAACCAATTATAATAAGAGGAGCAAGGCAGGTTGGAAAGACCTGGCTGATGAAGGAGTTCGGAAAACGTAACTATAAGCAGGTAGCATATATAAATTTTGAGAGTTCAAAACTGCTGGGAAATTTGTTTGCGGATGATTACGACACAAATCGAATAATTTCTGCCATTCAAATTGAAACAGGACAGCAAATTGATGTAGAAAACACACTGATAATACTTGACGAAATTCAGGAGGCAGAAGGAGGAATAACTGCATTAAAGTATTTTTATGAGGATGCACCACAATATCATATAATTGCAGCAGGTTCATTATTGGGTGTCGCATTACATAAAAATACATCTTTCCCGGTTGGAAAGGTTGATTTTCTGGATCTTTTTCCCCTAAGCTTCAGTGAGTTTCTGACTGCAATGGAGCAGTCACAATTGGTTGAAGTATTAAATGATAAAAAATGGACCCTGATTAAGAACTTTAAATCAAAATACATACAATTATTAAAAAATTATTATTACACAGGAGGAATGCCGGAAGCTGTTTTATCATTTGCCGGTTCAGGGGATTATAATGAGGTGCGGCAGATTCAAAACAGGATTTTGTCAGCCTATGAGCAGGATTTTTCAAAACATGCTCCGGCAGAGATAGTCCCGAGAATAAGAATGCTTTGGAGTTCAATACCCTCCCAGCTGGCAAAGGACAACAGAAAGTTTATTTACAGTGTGGTCAAAAAAGGTTCCAGGGCAAAAGATTATGAACTGGCTCTCCAATGGTTAATTGATTGTGGACTGGCCTATAAAGTTACCCGGATATCAAAACCAGGTATCCCGTTAAAAGCTTATGAAGATATAAATGCATTCAAATTGTTTACTGTTGATACAGGATTAATGGCGGCTATGGGAAATATTAATGCTAAAACTCTGCTTGAAGGGAATGTTATTTTTGAAGAGTTTAAGGGTGCATTGACAGAACAGTATGTTTTGCAGCAACTGAAAACTCTGCCAGGTTTACCAATACACTACTGGTCTTCCCTGCGATCTTCAGGAGAGGTAGATTTTGTAATACAGTGTGGTGAAAATATTGTTCCTCTTGAAGTAAAGGCGAAGGAGAACCTGCAGGCTAAAAGTCTGAAATCATTTTATCAAAAATATCCGGATACCTTACCTGTCAGAACTTCCGTGTCAGATTACAGAAAGGATGAATGGCTGGTTAATCTTCCTTTGTATGCAGTACATTTATTGCCTGATATTACGGGTAGTTGAAAGTAAATGTTAAGGTGTTGCTATAAGCTAATCCGCAATCATGAAACCCCTCAAGGTTTAGGTTGAAAAGTTGAAGAAGTTGAAGAGGTTGAAGGAGTAAAGGGCGCAAAGGCTCAGAGGTTGAAAGATTGTAGCTTACGGCACACAGCGTGGAGGGGGTAATGATTCAAGATTCAAGATTCAAGATTCAATACAATTGTTCTATATACATAAAATAAGACTTGCAAAACTGTCCTGCGATAGCAGCAGTGTGAGCCCGGTGCAGTCAACCGACCGAAGGGAGCTCGCTGAAGGCAAATCCATGCCGGCGTGAGTGTGGATTTTGCATATTTTCTTCCAATATGCATAAAAAAAATAACATGAATAATACTACTTAAAAGTAACTACTATGAAGTAGATTTTGCTATATTTGCAATAATAATCACTATGTGTCTGAATACATTTTTTCTTCTGTAATGGTTGAAGAACCTGAAAATTTATATAGTAACAGAAAAAAAATCTTATTAGCTGATCCGGATCCGGTAAGTCGTTCTCTTGTTTCGGTAGTATTATCCAAACACGGAATTGAAACAGTAAGCGCAGGAAGCGGGTGGGAGGCAATCCGGTTACTCGGGGAAAATCCTGTTATCCACTGTCTGATTACCGAGATAAGAGTCCCGGGATTAGACGGATTCGGTATTCTCAGGGCAGCCAGGGAGATAAATCCTTCTCTGGCTGTGATTGCTCTGACCGCTTATATTTATGACAACATGAAACAACAATGTCTGAAGGCCGGATTCAATGAGTATATTTCAAAACCGGTTGATCTGGAGTCATTCGTTAAAACAGTAAAAAAGTATGTTTTGGTATCGGATGGCGGAAGGCGGAAGGCTTTAGGCAGTAGGAGGAAGTAAGCAGGTAATGATTCCAAATTTCAAATTCAATGCAATTGTTCCATAAAAATAAAACACGACTTAAAGGACAGCGCAGCATCAAGACAACGAAGTGTCAAGACAAATCCCCGGATTCTTCAAAAACGGCCAATTCAAATTCTGCAGCTCTGATAAAGACATCTTTCATTTTTTTCTGTAAATCAGGAGAGGCTTCCATGCCGAGTTCTTCAACAATACTTACGTAGTGTATCACATAATTATAGAATTCTTCATCTGAATAGGTATTGATAAACTTCTTGTATTTATTATTCTTAACACTATTGTTGACTATCACCATTCCTGTTTCGGAATAAATCCAGAAACATGGCAAAAGCGCTGCTGTTGCCACGGGATAAGGAGAAAGAGAGGCATGCTTAAGGATAAAACTCCCGTAAGCGCTAAATGCTGGGGATTGTTCCCCGGCTTCTTCAATCTGAAAATAATCGAGGTATTCGTCGTGCATAGTTTTTTCTATTTCAATACCATCTTTGGCCAGCCGGGAAAAAAACACACCATATTCTTCATTTGGCGATCTGCAGGCAAGTATTTCCAATGCCTCGTTATCCTGTTGCAGATACAGAATATCCTGAGAAAGGTAATGGGCAAAACTATCACGGCCCAGTGTCCCGTCCGAGAGTCTCATTACAAAACTGCAATTCAGTATTTTTTTGAATATATCGTCTATTCCCTGCCATAAATTATATGTAAAAGATCCGGTTGGTTTGAAGTGGCTCATATACTTATGGATTTTATTATATGAATCGGTAGTACTATACTACATATCGGGCAATATCATCTATGACCAGTATTTATAAAAATGATGAACGGGCCCGTGTCCTTTACCGATTCTGTACTTAGCCCCTTCCGATATTGCCATGTTAATATAATCTTTTGCCTGTTTTACTGCGTTGTTTAACGGCATGCCGCAAGCAAGATAAGAAGCTATGGCTGAAGAGAAAGTACAACCAGCACCATGTGTGTTAACTGTTTTGATTCGTTTTGACGGTAATTCAAGTATTTGATCTGTTTCCGCATTATAGAAAACATCTGTCAATTCATCCTCAGAAAGATGTCCGGCTTTTAACAAAACCGACACTGTATTGTTAAATGAAAGTTGTTTTATAATCCTTGTCATATCGTCTTGCCCTCTTATTTTAATTCCCAGCAGTATTTCCGCTTCCGGAATATTCGGAGTAATAACACGTACTCCGGGTATAAGCTCATTTTTAAGTGTTTCTATTGCCTCATCAAGCAATAATCTGTCTCCTGAAGTTGCTACCATAACAGGATCGAGAATAATATTACGTATTTCGTATTTCTGTATAGTTCCCTTCACAATACGGATAAGTTCCGAAGAGTGTAACATGCCTATTTTCACGGCATCTGCACCTATATCGTCCAGCACTGAGATAATCTGTCCCTTGACAAATTCAACAGGCACCGGATGCACATTGTATACTCCAACGGTATTTTCATCCACAACGGCAGTAATAGCTGACATACCATAACAACCACAGGCCGACATGGTTTTCAAATCGGCCTGGATCCCTGCCCCTCCGCTTGGATCGCTGCCGGCAATTGTAAGTACTCGTCTGTATTTCATTTAAGTATTATTAATTTAGTTACTGAAAATGATCAAATCCTGTTTTGTTAATAATAATCTCCTTGTCATCTTTGAACCATTGAACACAGGGACTGCCTCCGGTAATTGTTCCGACAGGGAAAAGAGGTTTACCGAAATATGACAGGTATGAATAGCTAACTACCTGATATTCATCAGCTGCAACGGTACAAAGCAATTCATAGTCTTCACCGCCGCTGAGGGCAAGCTCTTCGGTATTCCAGTTGTATTTCCGGGACGTCCGCCTAAGCACTTCTGATACAGGTAACTGGTTTATATTGATCTTTGCACCTTTACCCGAGGCTTTTAATATGTGCGTCAAATCAGAAACAATTCCGTCCGATATATCCATCAGGGCATGAACCCCGGATAAATCTCTCAGATATAAACCTTCCTTCAGCCTGGGTTCGGGTAAATGGTGTTTTGTAAGTAAATATTCATTATCAGGTGTCTCCGGCAGTTTATTCAATATAACCCTTAGTCCGCCTGCCGAATCTCCCAAGAAACCGGTAACACATATTATATCGTGTGTCCTTGCCATATTCCTTCTTTTTTCTTTTCCCTTTTCGCATCTGCCAATCACACAAACATTGATGACCAGATGTTTTAACGATCTAGTGGTGTCACCTCCTAAAAGCGGAATATTATATTTTTCCGAGAGATCAAGATATCCTTTCATGAAGGAATCAAGGTATTCCACATTTGTTTCTTTGGGAATAGCAAGAGAAAGGAAAGAACCGACAGGTACACCTCCCATGGCTGCAATATCGCTAAGGTTAACCGCAAGAGATTTATGTCCCAGTTGACGTGAGGAGATTGCCTGACGGATAAAATGGATATCTTCAACAAGCATATCTGTGGTAATTATCATATCGTCCTTATCATTCACAGGAATAACGGAACAATCGTCTCCTATTCCTGTAAACCCGTCGGGAACAATGTCTTCAAACCAGGGCTTAAACCGGTTGATAAATCCGAACTCACCACCTATCTCGTTAATCTTCATCTTTTCTGTTTTGCCTGTAAAACCGTTCTTTTCAATTCACATGAAGCAAGATACGGGTCAGGAGCTGAGACGATAGCTGAAACTACCGCAATACCTGTAGCTCCATTTCCGATCACATCCCTGGCGGATTTGGCATTCATTCCACCAATAGCTACGGAAGGAAACCTTATTACAGAAGTAATTTTTTTTACCCCTTCCAGTCCCAGAGGTTTTTCCGTATCGGTTTTCGTCGGTGTAAGAAATACTGGTGAAAGGGCTATATAATCTATATCCATTTTATTGGCTTCGTGAGCCTGTTGAATGTCTTCAACCGAAAGTCCGATGATTTTATCTTTTCCAAGTATGGTACGAACAATTCCGGCGGGTAAGTCACTCTGTCCAATATGTACTCCATCGGCATCGACAGCTTGAGAAATATCGAGCCTGTCGTTGATTATAAGAGGGACATGGTAAGGTTTCAGGATGTTTTTTAATTGAAGAGCCAACTGATAAAATTCCCGGCTGCTGCAATCCTTTTCCCGTAACTGTACAATAGTCACTCCCCCTTTAACGGCCTCCCCGACGATAAAAGGTAACGACCGCCCCATTGAGAGTGACCTGTCGGTTACAAGGTATAAACTCAGGTCAAGGTTTTTCATAATCAGGCTCTATATGTTTTTTCAATACAGGTATCCGATAGAGAATAAAGCGTATCGATAAAGTGTAATTGTAAAGTACCAGGTCCAGTCGATTTTTGTGCTGCCAGTTCTCCGGTAATACCCATTACTGCCATAGCATTTGCGGCAGCATGTAAAAAGTCGTGGTTTACGGCAGCAAAAGCGGCCACAATAGCCGTTGCCGTGCATCCCATACCTGTAACTTTAGGCATTAACGGCGAACCGTTCTTTACAGATAAAACAACATCCCGATAAACAATAAAATCTTCTTCTCCACTGATTACCACGACTGCTTTTGTTTGATTTGATAAATTCCCGGCAGCATCAACCGCAACTTCCGATGAAGCTGTACTGTCAACTCCTTTGGTTGTTGTGTTTTCTTTTGCCAGAGCCATTATTTCAGATGCGTTTCCTCTTATAATATCAGGCTTACAATGTTCCAATATCTTAACTGCGATTTTGTTTCGATATGGTGTAGCCCCGACTCCCACAGGATCGAATACAACAGGAATTTTCTTATTATGAGCCGTTTCTCCGGCAACGAGCATCCCTTTCACCCATAAAGGGCTTAATGTTCCCATATTGATAACCAATGCTGATGCAAGGGAGACCATATCTTTTACCTCTTCAACTGCGTGTGCCATAACCGGCGATGCCCCCATGGCCAGCAATGCATTAGCCGTGTTGTTCATCACTACATAATTGGTAATATTATGTATCAGAGGCGCCTGTTTCCTGATGGCAGCCAAATCCTTTATAATGGTTTCAACTGTTATCATATTTTATCGCTTTTTATGGCACAAATAGCAACATAGTCACCACAATCATAACCTTCTACCGGTTCTTCCAGTTTATTGTCGGAATAAACCGGATGTTTTGTAAGTGTCTGGGCATATTGTAAGTCGGTAAAACCCGATTTCAGAAGCATATCTGTTTTTTCCCTGGTAGTACGCCAGTTGGCAATTTTTACAAATTCAATGGGATATGGGTCGCACGGCCGGATATCCTCTAACAAGGGATGTTCCCATGTGCCTAAAACCATTGCCAGGTTGTAAAGTAATGCATAAGAACTTTCTTTGGGGACATCAATAACCACGATTTTCCCGTCAGGCTTAAGGGCAGTATATGCTTTGTTAAAAGCCGATTGTAAGTCGTTAATATAGCTGGGAGAGCCGTTAAACAGGATAGCGTCATAGCATTCTTCTCCCAGATATGCTTGTTCTATCGTGTTTATTTCTACATTAATTCCCCTTTTACGGGCAATAGCAGCCATTCCTTCGGAAGGTTCCAGTCCGTGGTTTACAGAAATGTTAAAATCTTTTTTCAGCAGCATTTCGAATAGTCCGCTGCCGCATCCTACAGAAAAAATTTTCCCGGTGTCTTTTAAAAAATAAGCTACCAGTTTTACTTCAGAATAAAGCACATTCCGATTGTTCAAAAACCATGCATCGTACTGCTGTGCATACCGGTCGAAACTCTTGTTTTCCATAAAATAATTTTTAAATAAAAAAAACCGTTCCCTGCGTAAGTGAAACGGTCTTATTTAAATAAAGAAAATCAATTTCTGTTCTCGTTTCCCTACGCTGTTATGATACATATCAGGTTCCCGGGGTCTGTTCTCAGCCTGTTATTCACAGACACCCCCAACGAGATATGGTACAAAGATAGTAATTACTTTCAGAATATGTTCTTTTTATAGTAACTATTAAAGATAGCCTCGCTTTAATGTTATCTGAATCTGCAACTGCTTGTGAATGAACCGTATTTCCGGAATAATGAACAATATACAGCTATTTCATTAATACACTGCTTTTTCTACGCGGCAGCATTGATTAAGCAAAACGAAGCAGTAAAGCAATGGAATTGCTCAGCCTTTTTTAGGGCAGGCAGAACAACTTACAATTGGCCGGGATGTTTCAGCTATCAACTCAACAGATATAGAAACAATTTTTATGCTGCAGCTGAAAAAATAATTTTTACTCCTTGTTTTTATTTTAATTTCCGCATGAATTTTTGGAATAGCAAAAACCATATCCCTGACGGTCGTGTTTTTGTCGGTTATCATTCCAGTTTTTGGTCTTGGGCTGTTATTTCCTTACCTTTTAAACTGCATTTCCGAAAATGTATCTAAATTACTGTCTGTCAAAGCTATATCGACAGGTATGGAGTGTACCTGGTTCGGACAGTTAGTTTCCGCCCTGTTTTTCCGGGGTATTGACGGAGTATCCGGTGTAAATATGACATATGTTTTTCTGTTCATTTCGGGTATTATGCCAAAATCACATCAACACTTTCCGGCTCTCATTCGATAAAAACTGTCTCACAGGGGATGGATGTTAAAACCAATGGAAAACTAACCGGTACGAGTACTGTATTTTTTGCGATCAAGGAGGGCTATTTTGTTAAGC
>Ga0315541_1000351_pt1 | contig 48980 bp, 32 predicted proteins | sample SalMarSW160190MG_FD_203095 | JGI IMG/M metagenome (GOLD analysis project Ga0315541, IMG submission 203095) | Salt marsh sediment microbial communities from the Plum Island Ecosystem LTER, Massachusetts, United States - Salt Marsh Sediment SW1601-190 ...
TGGATTCAGCCATTGCCGATGTGTTTGATGCGGACTTAATGAAAGTGGTTGCTACCAGTGACATGCTGATGAACAAGCAGATATACTCGGACTCGTTCTTGAAGGTCTATTCAAGCTCAGCCCGTTAAGCCAAGTTACAAAGTTATTTGGGTCGTAGAAAATATATGCACTTCTTCAATTTATTGCTTGCCATTTACATATATCGTATTATGTATTGCGTTGAGATATATTACGTTCGTGTTGTTTTTTAATTAAATATACTTCGCATAGTGTGCGGCGATAGGCAAAGATGATTTTTACGCTACATAGATATATATTTCGGGAACTTTTCAGGGTATTTGTGCTGGCTGCGTTGGCATTGACAATGATCCTGAGCTTAGGCAGTATATTGCTGCCCGTACAGGATTACGGTTTAGGACCTCGTCATGCGCTTCATCTTATGGGTTATTTTCTGCCGATAATACTAACGTTTGTCTTGCCGATCGCGGCTTTATTTGCAGGGGCTTTAGTTTACGGCCGCTTTGCAAGCGATAATGAGCTTGATGCCTGCAAGGCAAGCGGGATAAGTTTGTTGACCCTGATCTATCCGGGCCTTGCCTTGGCAATTATGGTCGCTATTGCAAATCTGATTTTGAGTTTTCACGTAACACCTGTTTTTGTGCATTTGGCGGAAAAATCTATAAAGGCTGATGCTAAACAGATACTTTTTCGTAACATCAGACGAAAAGGGTATTATAAGCTGCCACAAGACCAGACGTATTTGATTTACGCTGACTATGCCGACTCGCAGAACGAAGCCCTTTTGGGTGTTGTCGTTGCTGAATTGAGGGATAGCCGCATAGACAAGATTAGTACAGTTGATAAAGCCACGGTGAAGTTCAGCCCTTATAAGGGATTTAACGAAGTACGAATAATTGCGCATAATCCATACCATATTAGTACCGAAGACGAAATGTGGTTCTCATCAGATTGGATTTCATTTGCTATGGAGTTCGGCTCGTTATTAGGCGACGATATAAAGTTCAAGAAGATCCGCGAGATGAAGATGATTCAGGCCGATCCTATTCGGTTTGACCCTATCGCAAAACTGGCTAACAGAACTTATGCACAATTTAGCGCGGATTTATTAGCACAAGACATCGCGGCAAAGATCACAGACGCTAATGGCTTTTATTCGCTGCACAGCGGAGATAAGTTCATTGAATTTACAGCTAAGAATTGCAGTGTGAAAGACGAGAAAGAAATTGAGTTATCTGAAGAAGTTGTCGTTAAGGAATCTAATATTGTTATCGAAGCTGGAAAGATTAAAAAGCAGCCTTTTCGTAGCCTGAAATGTAACAAGGCATTGCTGTATATTGAAGGTGAGGGCTCGCCGCCTGTATTAACGATTACTATGGAGCTTTACAGTCCTATGTGGCAGCAAGAGGATGGGCAGAAAGGTGTAGTGATTGGAAGGCTTAGAATTACCGGCTTGATTCCGCCGACAAGTGTGGACATAAGAGAAAAGTTTGGAACCGAATATGTTTTAGGTGCTATCCAAAAGGCTTCAGAGTCGTCGATATTAAAGAACGGGCCGAGCATAGAGCTGCATAATCTGCAACATCAGCTTAAGAGAAGCGTGCGGAAGACATTAGCTGAAATTGCAGGGGAGCTACATTCTCGGCTTGTATTTGGAATTGGCTGCGTACCTATGATATTGATTGGTATTGGACTGGGTATTATCAAAAGGGGAGGGCATCTGCTCAGCGCTTTTGCTGCGAGCTGTGTGCCCGCTGCGGCGCTGATAGTGTGCATAATGTGTGGTAAAAACGTTACTGAAAATCTTGGTTCAAAAGGTGTTTCAGGTATAGTATTAATATGGTCAGGCCTGGGTGTTTTGTTGCTTCTGGCGGGGATTATATATTATAAGTTGGCGAAGAATTAGCATCTTTAAAGTAAAAAAGCTAACGTTAAATGCAGTGAATTAATAAAGGCGTGTATCTTGAAGAGAAAATTAGCAGCATTAATTGGACTTAGATTACCTTTTTATACTATAAGCATCCTGGCTCTGTTAATACTGGTATCATTTACCAATCGTAATGCAAGGTTTCTATTTATTATAGATAAGCTAATATTAGTCATGGTAGTATTGATGCCCGTTGTGCTTGCTTTAGGAATTATAGTGTCGATAATTGCTGTAGTCCAATTCGAGAAGAAGAGAACATTCCTTATATGTGTTGTTTCGAATATTGCATTTTTATTTGCGTTATTGTGTTTTATCAAGCCTTTTCTGGTAGAGTTCCAGTTCTTAATTTGAGGGCATTGTATCTGTGGATAGGATTAAAGTAGTCGGCTTCTCAAAGTGGAAACAGTTGCTTTGGTGGATGCTTGTTGCTTTTCTGATAGCGTCGGCCGGTGGCTATTGTATTGTGCTTTTCAAAGTAATGGGAAATTTTCGAGAGGTGGTTCCAGGGAAGGTTTATCGTTCCGGTCAGCCTTCGCCTGCGCAGCTTAGAAATTGGGTAGAACGATATAAAATAAAGACGGTACTAAACCTGCGAGGACATGAGCAGGAGGATATTGAGGCCGAAGAGGCAGTAGCAAGAGAATTGGGTTTAACAATGATCTCCATGCGTGTCAGCTCACGTAGGCTTCCAGCCAGGTATATAGTTCTGAATCTGATAAAACATATCGAATCTGTAGAGCCGCCTGTCTTGATTCATTGTTACTCAGGTGTCGACCGGGCGGGCACAGTCAGCGCACTGGCGGCTATGGCAATAGGTAATGTGGACTACGAGGAGGCTAAATGGAATGCTTATGTTGCACCGGGACCATGGAAGCGGAAAAAGTACGAAAATCGGAGATATTTCAAGTATTACTCTCACATTAGCGATATATTTAAGCTTTATGAGAGCTACTGCAAACGTAATAATTTTGACACAGACGATTGGCAGCAGCTGAAACAATGGGTGGTTAATACGAAATCCTTACCGGAAGTCGAACCTAAGTGACAGGTATGGACTATATAGAGGTTCTCTTGTATTTAGTAGCGTGCATGTTAAAAGGCTCTAAAGGTACAGCATTATATATGTTGTGCGGGACTATGCAGTAGAAATGAAAATATTAGATAAATATGTTGCAAAGAATTTTTTGCTTGGCTACGCGATTGCCTTTTTTGTTTTGATAGGTTTGCGAATGGTTATTGATTTGTTTGTGAACCTCGATGAATTTACGGAGCATTCAGACCTTGGTATTTTTGCTGTTACCAAAAACATTCTTGTCTTTTATGGCCTGAATGCCACACTTTACTTTCGGGATTTTGCAGGAATGATTACTGTTGTAGCGGCGGCCTTTTCATTAGGCAAGATGGTTCGCCTTAATGAGCTTGTTGCCATAATGGCTTCGGGGGTTAGTCTGAAGAGGGTAATCGGGCCAATTGTGCTTCTGGCGATGTTGCTTACCGGTTTATTGGTAGTAGACCAGGAGCTTATAATACCGTCACTCAGCGACAAACTTGCCCGCAGCCATGATGATATTCCCGGCCAGGAGCACTACAATGTATGGTTTATAACTGATGGTGAGGGTTCACTAATTTGCTCTCAAAAACTTGATGTAGAAACATCCACGTTACATCAGCCCACTATTATTATCCGTCGTAAGAGCAGAAGCGGTATTTGGAAAGTGATAGGACAAATATCAGCTGAAAAAGCAGTGGACATTAATAAAAATGGTCAGTGGATTCTGACTAACGGACGGTTTATCGCAAAAGATTCTACAAAAGGTCCTCAGCCGATAAGTGTTTATAACAGCGATATTACTGCAAGAGATATTCCCGTTAGGCGTAAGTCCGAACACAAGACTTTACTAAGCTGGCGACAGTTAGCCGCCCTTGCGTCACAGGCGCAATATGGTGCAAAGATTACAGATTTGCGTCAGCTTTACAGCCAGAAGCATTTTCGTATAACTGAGCCGATTATCAATTTGTTGATGCTTATGGTATGTCTGCCGCTTTTAGTTTGCCGTGACCCAAAGTCGATGAAATCTGCTGTAATGACGAGCTTTTTTATGGTAGGGGCGTGTTTTATTACAACCTTTATATGCAAGATGTTTGCCCCTGAGGCCGATAGCTTCTACCAGATAGGGTTTTGGGCGTGGCTGCCTGTCTTTATTTTCCTGCCGACAGCTTTTGTTGAGCTGGATTTAATGAAAACATAGCTTCAACTGTAAAGGTTAGCTTGGTGTCACGCCAGTATGGTTTTTAATTGCCTTGCGGATTTCCCTGTTTATCCTGACGCTGCACCACTGTTGGCCACACATTGAGCAATAATCAGCGACGGGTGGTATCCTCAAGCGCTAGCTTGGGGATGGGTGATTACGTCGGGAGCTGACTAGGCATAGCAGCGTTCGCATTGGCCGGAGAGTCCGGTCGAATGGGTTGAATACGAGTCCGAGAATTTCTAAAGTCACAACACCAAGCAGTGCCTCATCATTTTCTTCACCTAAAATCACCGGTGTGTGAGCTTCTCCCTGTGGGAGTTTAAGATAAACCTCTGAAACCTGCCTATCGATTATTGTGCCATCAGCTAATGTAAAAGCCATCTTGCGTTTTGGCTTTAAACCGACGGTTTTCCATACCCCTTTAGGAAGCAGGGTATAGGTGGCACCACTATCGATAAGAAACCTCACATCCGCCTGCTTACCACGCAGCCCTTTTACCTGACCTTCAATGTAGGTAATGCCCATAATTGTTATCTTTCTTTGCCTGACTCGAATTACATTATACTATCTCACTACCGCTGGTACAAAGAAAATCCTAATGTTTTACGGCCTTGCGGATTTCCCTGTTTATCCTGACGCTGCACCACTGTTGGCCACACATTGAGCAATAATCAGCAGATGAAGTTTGTTGTATACCCATTTCCTTACAGGCTTCAAAGTGTTTAGCTTCGGCTGTTTGTGGATCAATTGACGCAGCTAAGTGAGTTTTCCAGTCCAGGTTTGTCCGTGCAATGCTTAGTTTCCTGTCTTGCTCGGAGGCACCTTTTAGCCCACGAGCAACGTCTGCAGCATGCGCTGCGATTTTAGCTGCAATAACGCCGGCTCGAACGTCATCGGTGTTCGGCAGGCCCAAATGTTCTTTCGGCGTGACATAGCACAGAAATGAAGCCCCGTAAAAAGCGGCAGCCGTTCCACCAATAGCCGATGTAATGTGGTCGTAGCCTGCAGCTATATCGGTCACTAACGGTCCAAGAACATAAAACGGCGCGCCGTGACAAATCTGCTGCTGGATTTCCATATTATATTGTATCTGGTCAAACGGTACATGACCGGGACCCTCAACCATAACTTGGCAGCCTTTTTCCTGTGCTCTCTTAGTAAGTTCACCCAGAGTCCGTAGTTCTGCAATTTGAGCCTCGTCGGTAGCATCAGCAATGGCACCCGGACGAAGACCATCGCCAAGAGAAAAGCATACGTCATATTCGGCTAATATGTCACACAAATCATCGAACATTTCGTACAGTGGATTTTGTTTATTGTGATACAACATCCATTTTGCTAATAGTGCCCCGCCTCGACTAACAATACCTGCTATGCGATTCTCAAGTAGCGGCAGATGCTCTTTTAACACCCCAGCGTGAATGGTAAAAAAATCAACGCCTTGTTTAGCCTGTTTTTCGATAACTTTGCATATTATCTTGCTGTTTATGTCTTCTACATTACGGTCCTTAATCATTTCATAGATAGGCACTGTTCCAAAGGCTATAGGACAGCGGGAAAGAAGCTCGCAGCGGGTCTCGTCAAGATTACCGCCGGTACTTAAATCCATAATCGTGTCAGTACCGGCAGCCAGCGCAGCCTGCATTTTTTCTATTTCAGCTTGGACCGAGTATCGTTCACTACTTGTACCGATATTTGCATTTACCTTTGTCCTTAGGACACGCCCTATACCGGTCGGCCTCAGACATGTTCCTTCGGCAAGCTCAGGACAGGCTCTGAGCGAAGTCGAAGAATTGGTTTTTAGATGTAGCTTATTAGCCGGTATTACCAGCCGACCAGCGGCAAGCTCAGCCCGAACAAGCTCGGCTTCGATGTTTTCATTTTCAGCGATAAATCTTATCTGTTCGGTTAATATTCCAGCTTTCGCGGCTTGTAATTGCGTTGTCATCTTAAAACTCCGTTTTCATAATAAAAATCGCTTCCCGCAGGAAGCGATTTACTTCTAATCTAAGCTCGTCAATAAATTTCTGTTTAGTAAATCACTTTCCTACGCAGGCATATCCGCCCCCATTCTTTCCCCCCGTTTCCGCGGGGACAAGTTTACCCTGCCGTAAGGCATCCTGTGGACTGCGAAGGCAGGGGCAAGAAAGCAGGGGGCAATTATCCTGATCAGGTTCAAAGGGTCTTTTTCTCAGGCCTGTTTTAATACAGGCCACCCCTAGCAAACTGCAACTTATTATAGCTTTTTACCTATGCCAGTCAACTTTTTAAAAATTTATGCTTTTCAATGCTATTATAGGGCATTCTGTAAAAAATTGTAAAAAAAACTTGCTTTTTCAAACAAATGTTTTAAACTTTAGTATAAAACGATTGTTTAAGGGTAGAACTATGGGTGTTTTGCAGGAAAACAAGGTCAGTAGCGATGCAAAAAAGAGTGTTCATGACCGCTTGCTTGACGCGGCAGAAGAGCTTTTTTGTGAACATGGTTTTTACGATACAAGTGTTCGCAAAATAGCCGCTCGTGCAAACTGCAATATCGCTTCGGTTAACTACTATTTTGGCAGCAAAGAAAAGTTATATATCGAGGTTTGGAGACACCATCTACAGATTACGCGAGAAAGAATCGTGACCGCTGTCGAAAAAGTGATGTTTGAGAATGTTAAAGAAACTTATTTGGAAGATTTGCTTATGTCCTTTACGACGGCTTTTATTGAGCCAATTAAGGATAAAAAGAAGGCCTATCAACTCATTAAACTTATGGACCGTGAAATGGTAGAACAAAACCTTCCTAAAAATATGTTTCTTGAAGAAATGATTATGCCTACTTTCAATGCTATGCAAAATGCTTTGATGAAAATCTATCCGGGTTTAGATAAATCTAAGATTCATTTATTTTTGTTCTCTATCATCGGCCAGTTGGTGCATTTAATCCGTGTGCAAGCTTTGTTTGGCCAGAGCTACCCTTTACAATTCCCAGGATTTGACTTGAATGAAGCAGTTAATCACATCGTCAAATTCTCCGCTGCCGGAATTTTGGCCTATATGGGAGAGACTGTAGAATGAGAAGGTTGTTTATTTCAATTTGTTGTTTCTTATTGATCTTTAGCTTAATGGAGTTTTCCGGCTGTACGGTTGGGCCGAAATACTCCAGACCCGAAACCGTCGCGGATTCTGCAGATGGTTTCATCCACGCCGGAAAGCACGACCAGGATGTCAATGATATAGAAGGGATTGAAATTGACCAGTGGTGGGTGCGATTTGGTGACTCGACTACGTCTGATTTAGTGCGGCGTGCCCTGGAGAATAATTATGATCTCAAAGCCGCGGCGGCGAGAGTGCTTCAGGCTCAGGCGTCACTTGCTGAAGCCGGTGGCCGATTGTGGCCTGATGTATCATATAGCCTCAATCGCGACCGGAGCAAACGTTCCTTTAATTTGGGCGGAGGTTCATTTGGAGGCGGACGATTCAGCATCCTTACCGAGACCTGGACACAGGATATTTCCGTAGCTTATTTAGTCGATTTGTTCGGCAAGCTCAGACATGCAAAGAAGGCAGCCTGGGCGGATATGCTTGCCGCTGAAGCAAACCGGCAGGCTCTTATAAATTCAATAATAGCCACGGTGATCAAGGCCAGAATAGATATCGCAACTACTCAAAAGCGTCTTGCGATAGCACGAGCAAACATCCAGAGTCGCAGCGAAACTCTTCAGATTGTTGAAAGTCTATACAGTAAGGGGCTTGTTGGACTTGTTGATGTAAAACTTGCACGTGAAAATCTCGAAGCCTCAAAGGCTCTTGAGCCGAGCATTGAGCTATCGCTTGCAACAGCGCAACATGGCCTTGATGTTCTTTTGGCTCGTCAACCGGGGTCGTCTGAGCCTTTGCCTGAGACGTTGGCGGATTTGCCGGATTTACAGTCTGTGCCCATCGGCGTGCCCGGTTCACTTTTAGACAGGAGGCCGGATGTAATCTCTGCCGAATTTGCCTTACGTGCCGCGAACGAACTGATCGGCGTCAGCATAGCGCAGTTGTATCCGGATTTGACCCTCACAGCAACTTATGGCGCAAGTGCTGATCGCTGGTGTGATATCTGGGAACATTTTGCAGAGACTTACTCAGCGGGTTTCATGCTAGCTCAGCCCATCTTCAAAGGTGGACAGTTACGTGCACAAGTCGATGCTGCCAAGGCTCGTTTCGCAGAATTGGCAGCCAACTATGAAGCTATTGTGCTGACTGCGATTCGGGAGGTTGAGGATGCGCTTGTGAGTGAGCAGATGCTGCAGCGCCAGCTTGAGCATACCCAGCGCCAGCTCAAGGAAGCTTTGGCAGCGGAGGAGCTTTCAAGACAACGCTATCAGTGGGGCGTTGAAAGCATACTGGCTGTCCTCGAGTCGGAGCAGCGGCGAAGGATAGCTGAGGAACAAGTTGCGATTCTGAAGGGACAAATATGGACCACGAGAGTGAATCTTTTCCTGGCGCTTGGCGGCGACTGGGACTATCAAGAACAAGAGAAAGCGGTGACGAAATGCCCGGAAAAAGAACAAGAAAAAGACAGATCATGAGCGGAATGTCAATCGTCAAGATGCCTTGCGGCAGAGCCAGAGTCCGAGGCACGGGATTGTGGCAGACGATATTGGTTATTCTAATCGTCGGAATTTGTGTGGCTTTGGCTGGATGGTTTGTATATACACGCAAAGTTCAAAAGGACTTGACCTTGTCAAAGAGTCTCAATGAGGAAGCCGCCCCTTTAAAAGTGATGGCTGAGCCTATTGGAACCTCTAAAATCTCTGAAATGATATCTATTACGGGGACATTTGAGGCCCTGGCGAGTGTTGAAATCATACCGGAAATCACGGGCCAATTAGAGAAGCTACGTCTGCCAGATGGGACGTTTATCGATGTAGGCACTTCAGTGCAAGCTGGTCAGGTTATCGCTGTTATTGAGCATTCTGTGCTTGAAGCGTCGGTTCAGCAGGCCCAGGCGGCTCTTGTGACAGCCCAGGCCAACCTGAAAACTGCTCAGGTTAATCTTGCTGATGCCGAGCGTGAAAAGAAACGCATGGAGGGACTTCTTGGAAGTGGAGCCGTACCAGAGCAGCAATATGACGCTGCTTGCACGGCGTACGACAGGGCGAAGGCCGGCTTAGAGCTTGCCAAGGCAAACGTCAAGCAGGCAGAAGCAGCGTTGGTTACGACCAAGATAACTCTTGACAAAGCCACCATAGAAGCCCCAATCACAGCAGTCGTGTCGGACAGATATGTTGACGAAGGCGATATAGTCGGGCCATCAACACCGTTAATAAAAATTGTCAATATAAAGACTTTGAAGGTTGTTGGTGGAGTGGGCGAACGTTATTTGCCCCGGTTGGTACCGGCATTGACGGTGGTGCATATTAAGGCGGATGCCTATCCGCAGGATACATTTGAGGGGACAGTTTATAGAATCGGCGTGGCCGTCGATCCTGTAACACGAACCGCTAAGGTGGAAATTCGCGTACCCAATCCCGATATGAGGTTAAAGCCCGGGATGTTTGCAAGAATGACGATAGTCCTGCAAGAGAGGGAAAACGTCGTTGTTGTTCCTGATTCGGCCTTGATCAGAGAGGAGGGAAATGTGTATGTTTTTGTTGCCAATGCCGGTAAAGCACATCGACGAGAGGTGAAACTTGGATTATTGCAAAGCGAATCTTATGAGGTGTTGGAAGGACTGTCAGTTGGTGACTTGGTCGTTACGCGCGGGCGGAGACAAATAGAGGACGGCCAGGCAATTGAGGTCATTCAGGAGATGAAAAAATGAATATTCCTGAATTTTCGGTAAAAAAACCTGTTACGGTTTTTATGATATTTCTCGGCGCTTTGATGGTCGGTGCTCTTTGTTTGGCTTTGCTGCCTATTGATGCGCTGCCGGAGATGGACGTGCCGACCATCACGGTTATAACACAATATCCGGGAGCTGCGCCGGAGGAAGTAGAGAGCAAAGTAACCGAGATACTCGAGCGATATCTTTCAACCGTTCCGGAATTAGACCATATAACCTCCACATCTACGGAGGACATGTCAACAATCACGCTGTCATTTGAGTGGGATACCGACATGGATACAAGGGCCAATGAAGTCCGAGATGCCGTGGGAATGGCCAAGAGAGAGCTTCCCGACGAGATAGAAGAGCCTCGCGTTATGAAATTTGATATATCACAATTCCCGATTATGGTTTATGGAATAATGGCTGATGAAAGCTATCCTCTGCTCGAAGACATCCTGGAAGATGAGATTGCAGACCCGTTAAAACGGCTGCCCGGAGTCGGCACCGCCTCTGCTTACATACCTTTGCATCGTCAGATCAATGTTGAATTTGACAGAGAACGGCTCGCCAGTTATGGGCTTTCGCCGCAGGATGTTGTTTTGGCCATCATGAACGAGAATAAAGACACTTCGGCTGGAAATATCAAAATGGGCCTGACCGACTACCTGGTTCGTGTACCCGGTGAGTTCAAACAGGTCGAGCCTATGCACGAGATTGTTTTAGCCTCGCGAAACGGCTCTATCGTTAAGCTCTCGGATATCGGAACGGTCGAAGACGGATTCGAGGAGATCGAGCTATACATCAGAATCAACGGCCAGCGAGGGGCCATAGTAATTGTTCAAAAACAATCCGGGGCGAATACGGTGCAGGTGGCCCGGCTGGTTCACAAAAGAATGGAAGAGTTAAAGAAGAACTTACCGCCCGACATTAAAGTGGTAAATGTTATGGACTCATCCGAGGACATTGAACGGACAATTCACGACCTTTCGAGCACTTTGCTGATAGGTGGATTGCTGGCTATGGCGGTTGTTCTTGTTTTTCTTCGTCAGTGGCGGGCGACCCTCGTAATCGCACTTACGATACCATTTTCACTCATCGTAGCCATCATACTGATTTATTTTCTCGATTATACCATCAATATGATGAGTATGTTTGCCATGATAATCGCTATTGGTATGGTAGTGGATAATGCTATTGTGGTGCTGGAGAACATTACACGGCATCGGGAAGAAGGCGAGCGTCCGAAAGAAGGTGCCGTATATGGAGCTTCTGAAGTTGCGATGGCTATAACCGCTTCCACGCTGACGACGATATGTATCTTTTTCCCAATCCTTTTTGTTAGGGGAATCACAAAGATTATCTTTACCGAGTTTGCAGTTGTTATAAGTGTTGTTTTGCTTGCCTCGCTGTTTTCGGCTGTTACCCTTACTCCTATGCTTTCGTCCACACTGATGCGTGCGCCCATGCAGGCAAGCAGGCACAGCAGGTTCTTTTCTAAAACGGAGCGGATGTTCGATGTGCTGGCGAGCACGTATGCGAGGATTCTTTCCTGGGCACTTGGTCACCGCAAGACGGTTATTACTGTTGCACTTGTTTTATTTATTGGAAGTCTGTCTTTAGTACCTTTTCTCGGCAGTGAGTTTATGCCGCAAGAAGACACCGCCTTTCTCCAGGGAACGGTGCAGCTGCCGGTAGGTACTCGCGTAGAAGAGACCGCCCGCGTTATGGGAGCTCTCGAAGATATTCTGAAAGATGAAGTGCCGGAAAGTGAAAGGGTCGCCATATTCACAAGATGTGGAGTTAGTGAAGGTGGTAGGGGACCGTCGTCCGGCAGCGAGGGTGCTCATATCGGCATCTTCGTTGTGAAATTGGTGCCTAAGGTGCAGCGCAATCGCGTCATTGCAGATATTGCCGCAGGTGTTAGGCGACGTCTCAATGAGTCCAAAGGCATACTGCAAATTGAAAAGTACTCCATAAGCACGGGCGACCCGATGGAAAGCATGATTATAGGTGGCGGCAGCCCGCTGACAATCAACATCATTGGCGACGATATGGACTTAACGGACGAGATCGCCGCGGAGGTCAAGAAGATTGCAGAGAATACACCCGGAGCGGTGGATGTTGGTATATCCAGAGTTAAGGGAAGGCCGGAAATTTGGGTTAACGTGGACCGTGCCAAGGCTTCAGCTATGGGGCTGAACGTATCGGATATCGGTGATACAATCCGAGCATCCTTTTATGGCCGTCAGGCGAGCATGTATCGCGTTAAGGGGAATGAATATGACATATTCGTTCGCCTGCAGGAAAAGGACCGTCAGGATATACGTGAGGTTCAGGCGACTACGGTTCGTTTGCCTGGTGGACAATTGGTACGTGTTGACAACGTGGCTCAGACCAATATCGAGTATGGTCCGGTCGAGATACAGCGCAAGGACCAGGGACGAATCGTGAATGTGGAGGGCAATGTTTATAAGCGCTCGCTCGGAGAGGTTGTCGGCGACATAGAAGCTGAAATAGGAAAGCTGGACATCCCTCAGGGGGTCGAGATCTATATGGCCGGCCAGGTCGAAGAGCAGCGGGAGTCCTTCTTCTGGCTTATACTGGCTTTGATTGTAGGCTCAGCTTTGGTATATATGGTCATGGCTTCTCAGTTCGAGTCGCTGCTTCATCCGTTCGTCGTAATGTTTTCAATTCCATTTGCGTTCAGCGGGGCTATTGTGGCCGTATTTCTGGGCGGCCATCATATCAGCATCGTAATCTTTCTCGGTTTGTTAATGTTGATAGGCGTGGTAGTGAATAACGCAATTGTGCTCGTGGATTATATCAACATCCTTCGTGCCAGAGACCTGGAGTTGAAGGAAGCTATACGACGAGCAGGGCAAACCAGGTTAAGGCCGGTTCTGATGACGGCACTTACCACGATTGTTGCCCTGCTGCCGATGGCTTTTGGTAAAGGCCAAGGTTCCGAGATATGGAATCCGTTAGGCCTGACCATCATGGGCGGACTGTTGGTTTCCACTATGGTGACATTGATTATCGTCCCAGTACTTTATAGTGTTTTTGAGGCCCGCGTTAAAACAAAATTTTCTTGAAAGGTGCATCCGTGAAACTTATGCTAATATGTTACAACGAGGCGATCGACCGGGAAGTTTTCGAAGTTCTTGATGATATTAATGTTGAAGGCTACACCAAGTGGACGAAAGTGCTCGGCAAGGGCAAAAGCAGTGGTCCTCACTTATATAGTCATATTTGGCCCAAGGCCAATAATGTTGTGGCTACTGTTGTGTCCGAACAAGCGGCTGCAATGATTTTTAACGGAATTCGCAAAATGCGAGAGAAGATCGGTTCGGAGGGCGTAAAGGCGTTCATGTGGGAGATTGAAGACGTTACTTAAAACAGACAACTCAAGAATCGATTTTTTTAGCCTTAACTTGTTTTGTCGTTGAGAGTTAACAAAATGATATTTTTTTGGATTTTTCTCTGGTCAAAGGTTCCTTAAAAAAGGATAATATATTATATTACATTTGAATATGGCGAGGGATGATAGCTCTTTTCAAAGATTAAATCTGTTCTGGCATATAGTTCTTGCTGGTGCTGGTATGTAATGGGTATGCTGCATAGAGTATTGCCTTTTCCCAAGGACAATAATAACTGCTGATGGGTTTCTTGCGAACCAGAAGAGCAGTGAATTTATGGAAACTGCAGCAAAGTATAAACCGAATATTGAGATTTTATCCGATGCCGAGAGTCTTGCTTACAGAAGCATTGAGATATTTATTTCTGATGCTCAAAAGGCGATAAAGGCAAAGGACGTCTTCTACGTTGCAATATCTGGGGGGCATACTCCTAGGCGTTTTTTTGAATTGCTCGGTGAAATACCGGAAGTTCGTTTTCTGCCCTGGGATAAAATACAGATATTCTGGGTTGATGAGCGATATGTTCCGCCGGATTCACAATGGAGCAATTACAAACTGGCCGCTGATACCTTCTTAACCAAGGTGGTCATCCCTCAAGAAAACATTCATCGAATACCTACCGAGTACGATGATACCCAAGTTGCGGCCCATCATTATGAGAATACGATTCGCAGAGTCTTTGCCTTAAAGGGAAATGAGCTTCCTGAGTTTGATTTGATTGTGCTCGGGATGGGAGCCGAGGGACATACCGGCTCGCTGTTTCCTGATTCTTATGCACCTTTTGATACGGAGAATTTAGCTTCTGTTGTTTATGCTCTGGATGAGAAGCTTAACAGAATAACCTTGACACATCCTGTTTTATGTGCTGCGTTTCACTTGGCTGTGCTGGTCTCTGGCGAGGAAAAAGCCGCTATTTTGAAGGATGTCTTGACCAACGAGCCAGATGAGGTGCAATATCCTATCCACATTCTCTGGCCCGTCCTTGAAAAGGTTACATGGCTGGTTGATAAAGAGGCAGCAAAATCTCTATGATTGATTAAAGTGAGCTAAAGTTCCTAAAGCGGGCTAAAATTAAAACTTTAGGCACTTTAGACACTCCAAACTTTAGACACTTTGGTCACTTTGAAAATCCCCACGAAGTAGTGATAATTATGCAATTTTTTCCGCTTCTGCAATAAAAAGCCGTTTATTTACGTCTTTAATTACGATTTCAGGTATCAGAGAGGATTGTCTGTCGTATTTTGTTGAGAGATTTCTGGCTGTAAGTTAGCAGACTTGTGGTGAGCCTGCCGAATCCATCCGGCAGTATCAATTAGATCAATATATAGGTTTTGCCGAGCAATAATAATGGGTAATCTTGAGAAAATATTCTTCATTGGTTTGTTACTTTTTGCCTTATTTTGCCAACCGGTCCATGCCGCTGGGGAGGATTTATACGATGAGACGGTGCTGCGAACCCTTGAGTTGGAGTTTTCGCAGGCGGACTGGTGGCAGCAGTTGACCTCCAACTATCAGGTGAAAGAAAACATCGTTGCCACTTTGACCGTGGATGGTGTTACATACGAGGGCGTCGGGGTTCGATTACGTGGCATGACGTCTTACTTGATGACTGGCAATTCACAAAAGAAATCTTTCAATATTGAGATTGATTACACCATCGAAGGCCAGCGTCTGATGGGCTACAAGACGCTCAATCTCATCAACTGCGCGAGTGATTCTACCTTCATGCGTGAGGTGCTCTATTCGAACACCTGCCGCCGACAGATTCCCAGTGCCAAGGCTAACTTCGTAAAATTGGTCATCAACGGAGAGAACTGGGGCATCTATGCAAATGTCCAGCAGCTCAACGCCGAATTTATTGAAGACTGGTTCCCGAGCAATGATGGCACACGGTGGCGTGCTGAAGGTATAATGGGTATGTGGGGTGGCGGCCAAATACCTGGTGGTGGTGGCCAGACACCCGGTGGAGGCCAAACGCCCGGTGGTGGAGGACGACCATTGCCGGATCAAAACGACCTTACTCTGGCTGAACCCGGTGGCGGCGGAGGTTTCGGAGACGGCAGCGCGGCACTGACGTGGCAAGGTAGTGATTCGACAATATACGAGCAGGTTTATGAACTGAAAAACACCAAGCAAGACGATCCCTGGGCCAGTCTGATTAACACATGCGATGTGTTGAACAACACACCCCTGGAACAATTGCCTGATGAGCTTGAAGCAGTGCTCAATGTGGATAGAGCACTATGGCTATGTGCGTTTGAGATCGTTTTTCAGGATGACGACGGCTATGTCAATAAACGCGGCAGTGATTACTACCTCTACTATGAACCGGAAACCGGAAGGATACATCTCATGCAATATGATGGTAATGAATGTATGGGGACACAACAGTGGTCCTTGTTCTACCAAGCAAATGATCCGGTTGTACCTCTCATGTACCGTTTGATGTCTATTGCCCAGTACCGACAACGCTACCTGGCCCATGTGCGGACCATTCTGGACTCCTTTTTAACAGAAGATACTCTGTGTCCCAAGATCGACGCATACCAAGCTCTCATCGAGCAAGAAGTGCAAATGGATAACAAAAAGCTTTATACTACGCAAGCGTTCCTCAGTGGAATAACTACGTTGAAGACATTCATACAAACGCGTCGTGCCACTCTGCTTGCGAATCGTGAAGTGAGTCGGCCCATCCCTGAAATTCTGACCGTTGACCATGACGTCATACAGTACCGTAAGGCATCCCCAAGCGGAGAACAAGCAGGCCAATCTCTGGTGATTACAGCTCAGCTTGGCCAAACCGTACCGGTTGCCGACGTGCAGTTGTTTGTGTCAGAAGGTGCCTATGGCCCTTTCTCTGCACTGCCGATGACCCTGGATAGTGAATCGGCCCCTGACTCGAACGAGGGTGCTCGCTACACTATCACTCTGCAGAGCTATCCACCAGGCACGGTGCTGCGCTATTATGTTCAGGCCACCGCGGCTGATGGCGTTGGCACACTGGCCTTTAGTCCGGCTGGCGCTGAACACAATGTATATACTTATGTGGTGACCTATGCCAAGGCAGAAGTAACACCAGTTGTAATCAATGAGCTTATGGCACGCAACGCCACCACCATTGCCGATCCGCAAGGTGAATATGACGACTGGATTGAATTATTCAATATCAGTGATGAGACTGTTGATTTGACCGGCATGTATCTGAGTGACAATCCAGAGAATCCCCTGAAATGGAAGTTTCCCAAAGGTACGACCATTGCCTCCGGTGGGTACACAATCGTTTGGGCCGATGAGGATGGCGGTGACGAACCGGGGCTACACGCCAACTTTAAGCTTTCATCTCAGGGCGAGACCTTATGGCTGTACGATACCGATACGCACAACAACGCTTTGCTGGACTCAATGTCATTTGAAGCTCTGGAAACCGATCAATCAATGGGGCGTGTACCGGATGGACAAGGACCAATGCAGATATTACCTGTTCCTTCGCCCTTAGGCCCTAATCTTGTCCCGAGCGTAGTAGAGGGAATAGGCTCTGTCATAGCAAAATCAAATATCAAAAATCAGATATCAAAAATGTGGAATCGCCCCTAATTGGCGATGACTTCCTTAATTTTACATTTTGCACTTTGATTTTTGATTTCCTTTATTTGCCTTTTTGTTTTTTAGTCTTTATGCCGAACAGTAATATAGGCGCTGATATGGCTACAGAAGAATAAGTGCCTACGATCAGGCCAAAGATTAGTGCAAAGTTAAATCCTCTTAGCTTGGTACCACCGAAGATGTACATCGTCAACACAACGAGCAGAGTAGTAAAAGCCGTCAATATGGTTCTTGATATAGTCTCATTAATACTATTGTTAATTATCTGTGGCGTCAAAGTACCTTTGCGGCGATTTTCACGGATACGGTCGTAAATAACGATTGTATCATTGAGCGAATATCCAATTAGAGTCAGGAAGGCTGCTATCATTGCCAGGTCAATTTTGAAATCCCCAATTAAAAGTTTCTGGCCGATAATTGTTCCCGCGATGTAGGTGCACACTGTGACTGCTCCAAGGGTCGCGCAGGTGTCGTGGAAGAGTGTTGCCACGGCGCCTAATCCGTAACGCAGGTTACCAAACCTGAACCAGATGTAAGCAAGAAGCGCCGATAGCGATAGCACAATTGCGATTAAGGCCTGTGTTCTTGCTTCTGCGCCTATGGAGGGGCTTATCTGTGTCACTCGTGGTAGAGATGTTTCCAGTTCAGTGGCGGCTGTAACCCTGGTTATTTCGTTTTCAACGAATTGTGTCCATTCGTCCTCTGTTAGCTCGCGCAGTCCCGCTTCTTCCATAACGCTGAGATAGACGAAGGAATTGATTGGCTGGTTTGGGTCCGGTGCTCTCAGATTTGGGCTGAGGATTTTATAAGAGTTCCAATCAAGTGCCTGCATGTCAGGCTTGAATCGTAAAAGCTTCAGCCTTTGGTCGACATCCTGTACCGTGGCAGCTCTTTTGATTCTACATTCGATTTTGATACCGCCCAGAAAATCAGCAAGTTCCGGGTAAGAATCAATAAGCTCATTAGTAATTTTTTCCTTTGAGGTTATTTTAAGTCCTAAATTTTGCTGTATTTCCAGATAATCTGCAAAAGCAGTTCTTATCGCATTATTAACCACTTCGTCGATTTTTGGCTTTGTGATGGCGGCATTCGGAAATGCCGAGGCCAGCACATTTTCGACCAATGACGGGCTTATTTCACTTGTGGATATCACAAATGCTTGCCCTGGGCCTGTCGAATGGGAAGAATTGCCCGTGCTCGCCTGTGTCACCGTCAAATTATTGAGCTTGCGGTCGAATTTGGTCTGAGCTTTTGTGATTGCAGCGGTTATACTGTCAACCGTGTTTTGGGCTTGACCTTCAGATTGAGGGAAAGTAACAGTAACAGTGGTTTTGTTGGTTGCGGTTGTGGTTATTTCATAAGACCTGCCAGATTTGCCGACGCTATAGACGTTTGATGCGGCTAAAGACGGATTATTCAGTTCTGAACCGATCCTATGTATTTTGTCTTCTACGTCCTGGCGGGATAGATTCGCATCTTCTTTCAAGTTGATTTGTACACTCGTTCCTCCGGTGAATTCGATGTCGTATTTGTTGTTTTTAACATCGTTTCTGGTGAAGAAAATAGTCAGACCACCTACAATTAGTATCGCAGAGATAGTTAGAAAAATCGGTCTATAGCTCATCCAGTTTATATTCGGTTTGTGGATAAGCTGCAGCATAAAAAGACGTTCTTTGATCAGTTTTTTTGACAACAACCAATCGAAAATTACTCGAGTCACGAACAGGGCCGTAAACATGCTTGAGCTAAGGCCGAGCATGAGAACTATAGCAAAGCCTTTTATGTCTTCAGAAGCGACCCAGTACAGAATCGCTGCTGAGATAATGGTTGTAAGGTTGGAATCGAAGATAGCGCTAAATGCTTTTTGGTAACCGTTTTTTATGGCGCTTCCAACGGATGAGCCTTTCTTTTGTTCTTCACGAATTCTTTCAAAAATCAGTACGTTGGCGTCAACACTCATACCGATTGTTAATATAATGCCGGCAATACCTGGTAACGTGAAGGTAGCTCTAAGGCCTGCCATTATTGCCAGGACAAATAAGATGTTCAGAAGCAGTGCCACATCAGCGATTGAACCGGCAAGTGTATAGTAGGTTAACATACAAAGTATAACTGCAACAAGGCCGATGAAGCCTGATATAACGCCCTTGTCTCGGTTATCGACGCCAATGGATGGGCCGATGCTTCTAATTGAAATTGGCTGCTCAATCAGTCTCGCTGGTAAAGAGCCGGCGTTTAGCTTATTAACCATATCAAAGACTTCTGTCTGTGCGAAGTCGCCGGTTATTTGACCGCGAGTGGTAATTCTCGAATTAATCTTTGGTGCTGATATAGCGATTTTATCAAGCAAAATACATAGTGGTCGATCAATATTTTTTCCTGTAATGTTACCGAACAGCCTGCCGCCTCTTTCATCTAAAACGAAGTCTATAGCGTTTCGGCCATATTCATCTTGTCCTGGTGCGGCCTTAACCAGTTTCCAGTCTTTGCCGCCGGCCTGATGCAGCATAGTTTCATTTGGTCTGTTACTCGCAAGGACGTAATATTTGGTGCCAAACGGAGCGATAATATTACTGGGAACTTTCCATTCTTCAATATTTTCAATTTCCAACCACACGAATTTATTATCCGATGCGTATTTGGGACCTTTTTCCGTAAGCGACTTGGCATAATCTTCAGCTTCACCAATGGTTAATCCGGACTGCTCAAGGCGGTCTGTTGTAGGCAATATTCTAAATTCCAGTATTCCGGCACCTTTTAGCATCCGCTGTAAATCACTTGGATCATCGAGTCTGCCTCTGAAAGGACGATATTCGTCGAATGCTGCCACAATCTGGTCAGTTGTCTGTGCACGGTCTGGAAAGTCAGCTTTCAATTTTTCGATCTGCTGCTTCCTTTCGGCTGACTTGGGTGACATTTCCAATATTAAGTCCAATTGCTCCTCAGTCAGGTTTAATTTATCAAGCTCTCTTTCTGTTTCTTCGTATAAGGTGTTTTTTTCGGGTAGTTGATTGGCAACTTCAGCCCATCGTATATAAGTATCTATATATGTGGTTAGCAGATCGAGGTTGTTTGCATCGCCGATAAATTCCGTCAGAGTTTTTTGGAGCTGTTGCTTGTTTAGCTTAGACCAATTGCTCCTGTCTTGCTCAATCTGGTCCAGGTCAAGACCAGCCGATGATATTTTTTCTGCGCCGGCTTTTAGTTCGGCGTCGATCTTGTCTCTTTTATCCTGTAGCTCTTTCAATTCATCATGAGTTTTAGCAAGTGACTCAAGAATTGTTAATCTATTAGGATCTCCTTGAGCTATATCATCAAAATCTTTATTTCGCTGTTCTATAGGTTCTTTTAAAGAGCGGATGATTCTGACGCGGTTTACGTTTTTGGCAAGTAGTTCCTCTTTGGCTGTTTCGAAATTCTGTCGTTTCTGGCGTGCTTCAGCGCTGGCCAGCGGCATTTGTATCTCGAAGCGGGTATTGCCCTGCGGACGCCATATCAGATTTTGAATATTAGCGGGATCTATTCGCCTTCGCAGAACGGTTATCATTCTCTGAGCCAAATCTTTCTGTTCTGCATTCGCAAGGTCATGGGTGTCAATTTCATAGATAAGACTCGTTCCACCTGCCAGATCAATTCCTGGCTTTAATGTTTTATCTGGCGGGTATAAAGTCCATGCGGCAAGGAGCACTAAAACGATAATCAAAATAGCTTTCGGCGTTAAATTCTTGCCCATAAATTTCCTCAAATAAATGGTTAAATAAATTCAAAAATCAAAGATTAAAATGCAAAATTGAGGAAGTTATCCCGACAAGTCGGGATTCCACAGTTTTTATTTTTTTGATTTTTTTACGTTACCAATTACTAATCACCAAATTACGATTTATCTTTCGCTATATTTTTCCCGATTGCTGAAGCTACAATTTTTATTTTCGTATTATTGGACTCATCTACTTTCAATGTGATCTCATCACCCTTAATATCGACTATCGTTCCAATAATTCCGCCGATGGTTCTAACTCGGTCGTTTTTTTGCAGCGTTTCCAACATTTTTCTATGCTGCTGTTTTTGTTTTTGAGGACCTCTGAAAATGATAAAGTATAACATTACGAACATTAAGCCAATGAAGATCAGAGAAGTATAGCCACTCGCAGGTCTTCGTCCTTCGTTTCCGGCAGGGGGAGCATTGGAGTCAGGTACGAGAGTTGTTGTTTGGCCTTCTTCGGTAACGGGCTCGGAAGAAATGCTTGAAGGAGCTTCCTGGCCTCCAGCTTGAGCTAATATCCAAATATTATTCATTTTTTAGTTTCCTTTCATCGTTTATGGTATTGCATATACCTTATCCGTCAGCAAAAAACAATACGCATACTAAAAAGTAGTATTTATAACCTGAATTTGCTGGGAATTACAGAGAAATTGAATGAATTAGCTAATTTTTTGCAGTATCGAAAGATCGATATTTTTTGAGCTGCTCTGCCGCCCAAGCGTCAAATTCATCGTTTTCCAATGTAAGCCTTATTTTTGCCATGAGTTTCTGGTAAAATCTCAGGTTGTGCAGGGAAACTAAGATCGGACCGAGCATTTCTCCGCAGTTGAAGAAATGTCTTATGGTAGCCCTGCTGAAATTTTTACAGCAATAGCAATCACAGCCGATCTCGATTGGACTGCCATCTTCTATATGGGCATTGTTTCTCATACGCACCGGGCCGTTTTCGGTAAAAGCAAAAGCATTTCTTCCATTCCTGGTTGGTAAGACGCAGTCGAACATATCGATCCCTGCTCTTACCGCTGCGATTATATCCGCCGCAGTGCCTGCACCCATTAGATAGCGGGGCAAGTCTTGCGGCAAAAGCTGTGTAGTATGCGTAACTGTTTGTATCATATTATCATGCCCTTCACCTACACTTAAACCGCCGATAGCATACCCGTCAAAGCCAAGTTTGACAAGCTCTGAGGCGCAGTGAGTACGAAGCTGTAGATTTATTCCCCCTTGCACAATGGCAAACAATAGTTGATTATCGTTAGTATGTGCCTGTTTGCAATGCCTTGCCCAGTGGATTGTTCTTTCTACTGCTTCTTTTAGCTGCCTCTCGTCGGCGGGAAAAGGCGTGCACTGGTCAAGACACATTATTATGTCGGCGGCCAGTTGGTTCTGAATTTTCACAGCCATTTCAGCATCAAGGTATATTTTAGTTCCATCTACATGGCTGGTAAATTCAACGCCATCATCATCAATCTTGGTCAGTGGGCTTAAAGAAAAGATTTGGTATCCACCGCTGTCGGTTAGTATCGGCCTATCCCAGGCCATAAACTTGTGCAGTCCGCCGAGCTTTTCGACTACATCAACACCCGGCCTGAGCATAAGGTGATAGGTATTGGCTAAGATTATATTGGCACCGGTCTCTTTGAGTTGTTGTGGAGTTATACCTTTTACCGCGCCAGCGGTGCCGATCGGCATAAAGGCGGGCGTTTCAACCTTGCCGTGTTTCGTAATCAATAATCCCCGGCGAGCATTGGTGTTGGGATCCTGATGGAGAATTTGGAAGGTAACCATCTCAATAAATATTTACAACCTTTGAACCTGGGTAATAATATGCGAGGATCTGCTTGACGTTTTTTCCGTGTCTTGCCATGCCTTGTGCGCCGCATTGACACATTCCTACGCCGTGGCCCCAGCCTCTGCCTGCTAAGAATGTCCATTTATCATCCCATTTTGCAATTTGGCAGATCGTGCTTTGTATTTGCCTGCCGGTTGGGTCGATTGATAGACGTAAGTCTTCAGCTCGAAGAAAATCACTTTTACCGGTCGAACCTACCAGTTTGATTTTGGTCAATCGTGAGAATGTTCCATAGTTGCTTTGTTCAGCCGGCAGAATGTCAGTAATTTCTCCGAGCTGTTTTAGCTGTGGGTATTTTTGGAACAGTCTGGTTGTGACAATACTCTTATCGAACTGTGCCATAGGCCAGAAAAAAAGGGTGAGTTTTGCTACATCCTTACAATAAGGACATGCAACTCCGGCCAATGGTCCAAAGGAGTCACCAAAGACATTTTTGCTGTTTTCGGTATGGCCGCCACAAACTGCGCTGTAGTAGGTAGGGAAAATACCTTCGGTACCGTCAGGATGCCTGCAGGTTAATACCTGGCCAGAGGTGTTATTCACGGCATTCCATACCGGGGCTGATTCGGCTTTAACGCCGAGATACACCTGGTTTGCCTGTGTTTTGGCAACGTCCCAGTTGCGCTTCGTGCCAAAGCGATTTTTGATGTATAGACAATAGGTTCTTGCAGCAATTACCTGGGCCTTTAGCGCCTCCGGCTCCCAGTAATCAGGCATTTCGCCACCTATTACACCAGCCAAATACGGTTCAAGCGGAACAAGATTAATAACATCAAAGGTATTACCGTCAGGATTTATTATAAGCTCTAATTTGCCTCGGTATTCAATGCCGTTCAGGCTGAAGATATGTGGTTCATTGGGATAAACGATTAGCTTGCCGCTTGTTAAAGTCCGACCGGCGATTGTAAGTTTACCGGCAGATAGCTTTATCTTTATCGGTTCTTCGAGTGAGCTAAAACTTGTCTCTAAAGGCGGAAGCTCATCCAGATTGGTAACGTTGAAATATGAGGCGGTTTGCACATTACAGTCTGTGATATTGCTGAGCAGAAGCACCCTGATCCAGTAGCGTTGTGCAGCGTCCATCTGCGGTGTAGGCCTGGCAAGCTCTCTTGGCTTACACCCAAGGTGAATCGTCAGATAAAGAGAAAGTACTGCCCAAAAGACTATCCACGATAGGAGCTTTCTGTGCTTTGCAGCTAATTGGGTCACAATTAAAGAAGACATTAAAAATAATCAGCATTGAATTAACGATAAATAGCCGGTCAGTCTAATTGTCGTAGTGATAATCCGAGATTGGCTGAAGTTCTTTTGATTTCGTTTAGGCTTGTTACGCCGAAGTTTTTGCAGCCGAGTAGCTCAGCTTCGGTTTTCTGCAGCAGATCACCGATAAGATGAATGTTTAGCTTTTGCAGGCATTTTCGAGCGCGCACAGATAATTGCAGTTCATCTATCGATTTGTTCAATAGCCCTTGGTCTGCCACAGGAGCAAGAACTGATGTTTCATCTGAAGAGAACTTTTTTTCCTCAAGAGCCATACCGAGCCGCAATCCTTTCGTTTCGAGAACAGCCTTAATTTCCCGTAGCGACGTTTCTCCGAAGTTCTTATAAGATAACAGCTCTATCTCAGTGATATTCAAAAGATCACCGATTGTTTCTATGTTCATTTTCTTGAGGCAGTTTCTGCTGCGCACCGATAGCTCAAAATCAGAGATCGGTGTTTCGAGAATCTGATTTTTGTGCGATCTTTTCTTCTCTTTTTCCTCGTCGTAGAACATTGTTTTTGAGCTTTCGATGTCCTTTTCAAACAGAATTGCTCTTTGGTGATTGGGGTGAAACTCCAGGACCTTATCGACACACTGGGAAGCCTTATCGAATTTGCCTATATCTTCATAAAGCACAGCTAAATTCAGCAGCGCGCTTACATAAACCGGAGAGCTGGAGACAATTTGCTTGTAATAATCTATTGCCGCTTCTTCATCGCCGGATAAATCGCAGCGGTAAGCTAAGTGGAAAAGAGCTTTCTGATGGTCATTATCCAGCTCAAGGGCTGTTTTGTAGTTGTCTATTGCTTTATCATAGAGTCCCTGCGCTTCCTGAAGGTGGCCAAGCTGATAGTGGTATTCGGCGCTTACGTTTTCAAAATTTGCGCAGGTCTTTAGCTCCTTAGCTGCAGCCTCAAAGTTTGATGCGTGACGATACGTGGCAGCCTTTTCCAGTGTTACGTTTAGTGGGTCAGCTTCGTATTCAAGGCTTTTTTGCAGGTTTTCGATTGCTTCGTTGAATTTGCGTGTTCGCCGAAGTGCAAAGGCCAAATATATGAATTTCTCTTTGCAGTCTTTGGCCTTTTGAAGCTTATCAACAGCCTCATTAAATCTTCCGAGAATAAAAAGACCTATTCCCACCGGCAGCAGAACTTTTGTTGAAGTGCTGGATATGTTTGCCTCTATTTGTTCAGCGAACTTGAGCTGGTTGGCCTCGCTGGAATGGACGAAATGGGATAATTTTGTAATATCGTCCATAGACGGCAATTCATCAGCGAACAGATTGATTTGAGTTTCTGCAATCAGCTCCATTGTAATTTTCTCCTGTAATCCTTTGTTTATATCATTCTTTTTTTCGTCAAGATGCCTTACGGCACTGCGAGCAGACCTTACTGGTCGCTAATTATAAAGCCAAACCATATATTTGCAACACTTTTTTAATCGGTATAATTATATGGATGCGTGTCATATTTATAGGCAGCCTGGTAGGATGGACTTTAGCCCATGCTGTTCATTGTGTGCTTCACGCAATACGCGACCTGTTCTGAGCAGCGCCGAAGGATACGCAACACGCAATACGAAACTCGTCCCTTCAATTACGTTCTGGGCGGGCAGGCCTTCCAGATAGGCAAAATAGGTTTAATATTGCAAACTACTATATTAAGAGCTAATATAGGTTCTTGTGCGGCCAATATAATAGAGATAATTCAGGAAACAGCGACTCATGCTACGTAGTGTGCTAAGCAGAGTAGCATAAGAATGGTAGAAGTATAAAATGAGGGAAAGTCGTAAGTGAAATAGGTCTTTGCCACAAGATAATTCAAGAAAAATGGGCTTTACGCAATTCTGGAAGAACGTTACAATCGAATTAGTTAATGAAAGCAAAATATATTTAAAGTGTGTTTATTTTTACTTAACCTATGGTTTCAATAGAGTTACAAGCCCGCCAACACGAGCAAATATATTCCGACAAACATCGGAAACTTGGTGGGATGCATTATACCCCCGGCTCGCTGGTGGATTACATTGTCAAACGAACACTTCGACCATTGTTAGACACCCCTGATAGTTTACCGCAAATCAGAATTATCGACCCTGCCTGTGGTTCCGGTCTTTTCCTTCTAAAGGCTTATGAAGTCATTGCTGATTGTTGGCAAAAAACCTTCGGCAGCTTTGGCACAAAGGATGCAAAGTATATTCTCGAAAACTCTCTTTTTGGTATTGACATTGATGAGCAGGCCGTCTTAGAGACCAGGAAGAATCTTCTTCAAAAGGGTTCCCTTTCCGAACATGATTGTGTCAATATCAACAAGAATATTGTAGTCGGAGATGCCTTGTATCTTCGCCCTTCTTCAACATTGATACCACCGTCGGAACAAAATTATAACGCACTATTAACCAACGATTTTTTCGCAAAGCACAGCTTTAACTGTGTCATTGGTAACCCCCCTTATGTCCGTATTCAAAACACTCCGCAAGAAAAACGACAATATTACGCATTATCCTATACAACCGCTGTCGGCCGTTTTGATATTGCCGCTTTATTTCTTGAACTATCTGAATATTTATTGAGTGAGAAAGGCCGGCTTGGCTTTATTGTTTCCAATAAGATACTTTCGACCGCAGGTGCAAAGAGAATCAGGTTTTTCCTGCTAAAACATTTTAGTATCGAAGAAATCGTGGATTTAGGCGATACCAAGCTTTTCGATGCCGCTGTGCTACCTATGATTCTTATAGCAGGTCGGAATAACAAGAACAGCAATTGTATTGCCTATTCATCAATTACAGAATTGCATAACGGGACTGCAAATAAACTTGCGACAACAGACCTTCTGCAGCTTCTGGAAAAGACTGAGATTCCTTTTGAAGCAAATGTATCTTTTGCCGACAGGACTTTTCAGGTGCAGCGTTTTTACGCTAATTCGCCATCCTGGCAAACTAATGTCTGGACCTTTCACAATGAACGTCAAAATCGCCTGCTGGCAAAAATAAGGTATAATTCCGCTTGCGCTATCGGTGAACTGGCCAGGAAAATCAGTGTGGGGCTGAAAACGACTGCGGATAATGTATTTATTAAACCTATGACCCAGAAGCTCATTCAACAAAAAGCTTTGGAAAAAGATTTGGTTTTTCCTGTCATTGAAAGCCATAATGTTGAGCGATGGACCTGTTCGTGGAATCCGCAACAAGATCTTTTTGTATTATACCCGCACATCGAGAAGAATGGGAAAGTAATTCCCATTGAGTTGGATGCCTATCCACGAATCAAAGAATATCTCGAAAGCAATCGCGCTCAACTGGAAGCAAGAACTTATCTGTCCGATAGCGGCCGTCGCTGGTATGAAATTTGGGTTCATCAGTCTCCCAGTGATTTTCACAGGAGAAAAATTATCACACCCGACCTTTCTACTCATAATCGTTTTGCTGTTGACGATAAAGGTTTCTATGTCAATGGCACCTGCTTCTATCTAATCCTGACGGACGAATCCGATATTTCATACTATTCAATCCTCGGCTTGCTTAACTCAAAGGTAATTGAGTATTTTCATAAAACAACCAGCGGCAACTCGCTATACGCAAAACGGTTTCGTTATTGGACATCATATATTCAAGAATATCCTGTAGCTAAACGCCTGCTTTCCGATTCTGATGCAAGGTCGTCACTTGCCCGCAATGTCTCTATCCTGCTCAACACTAATAACACTGTCAAGCGAACAGAACTTGAAAAGGAAAACGACCGTCTTTGTTATGAATTATTTGATTTTACAGACGACGAAATTCAAGAAATTGAGTCAACCTTATCTGTATGCAGTCCGCCCTCCCGCAAGAAAGGTGCTGCAGCTAAATGACAAATAGAGAATCTCTTTTAATTTCGGCAAACAAAAAGAAAAAGCTCATATTCCAAACGGATTTGGAAGATGCGAATGGTCTTGCGAACCAACCCCCTGCCGAAGAAACTTTTTACACGCTCGATGAAATCGCTATTCTCACAGAAGATTTGATGACTATTGACGCACCTACAGATGTTAATGGACGTATTCTTGAAGTTCGTCCGAAAGGGCACTGGTTTGAATTCGAAGCTGCCAAGCGATTAGGCTATAATTATCCGCCTGGCGGCGGACTATTCCCGGATATACGTCATCAAGCTCTTGAAATCAAACATCATACAGGCAAGAATATCACTGTTGACTTTGGTCGTTATCACCCCGGGTCTGACGAAATAATAAATGAAACGTGGAATCGTAGATTACAACTCAAAGTCAAAGACATCCGTTACCTTATTGCATTGGCGCCTCCTCCTGAATTTAAGGTAACAACCCTTATTCTTCTTACCGGAGCTCAAATTGTGAGTGTTTTCGGTGTTTCACCAAAAGCAACCATTAAATACCAAATGGGAATTTCTGAAAAATGGAGACAAGAACATCGTGGGAAAATGATAGTCGGAGAGAAAACGTGGCTGAGAGAATAATTGCTGACGAAATCACCATCGTGAAAAGCAATAACACAGATTGACGAAGTAATCGCCGCTCCATGTTATCGAAATTTTGCTTGAAAATTAAGCCGTTTTTGGTATAATACGGTCTCGTTATGCGTATTGCGTATAGCGTGTAGCGTGTTGAGTACATAAGAGTATAGCATATCATAGTTCAAACAGAAGACAGAGTACAGAAGACGGAGGACAGAACTAAGAAGTTCACCCCATGAGATGGCGGCTGCGCCTATCTCACGGGGTAATTCCTAAGCACTAAATCCTAAACCCTAAACTCATCCCTAAGGGACAAGATATCAAATGTTCAAAATCCTGAATTTGAAATGCAAAAAGTAAAACCACAACGCAAAAATTCCCAAATTAGCCATGGCACCTGTGGCCATGGTCTGCTCGACAACTGTCGAGAATATTCGACAAATCGGCCTATTTTTATGCAAAACAAAGCCAATTTTCAAAAAAGTCAAATGAATGTAAAGTTAAATATATCAAAGGATTATGAGAAAAAAATCGAACAGGACATTTGGTGAAAACAAACCCAATCAAAGCCAATTTCAGAACAGAAAACGGAGGACAGATGACGGAAGACGGCCTGTCCGGCGTAGCCTTGGCGAAGTCGGAAGGACAGCTTGTCCGACGGGCAGCACGGCGAGTAATTATGACATGCACCCTTATTATAATTATATGGCGTCTATTTGCCTGTTACTTCTTTAATTTGACCAGTGCGACCCAGTCTTTATCGATGTCCTTGGGTGGATGGCCGATAGCAACCGGACCAGGGCCTGTGATTGTAGTAACAGTGCCGGTTTGTAGTTGGCCACCCGTGCGGGGATTGTACCATTGGACAGTGAAGGTTGCAGAACTGTTGCCCAAGTCCAAATGGGTAGTGCTGCCGGTCGGCAGATATATAGCGTAGATTTCACCCGGTTTGGCAAAGCAGTAGTCGTTTTCAGCAGAGGTTAACTCATCGTGGTGAGCCATTTCTATAAAAGGCAGATGCTCGTGAAAAAACTCCAGGGCGTATCCTGTTAGGTCCCACATGTGGTCTCGGCTGCGCCAGTCCTCGCAATTTAAATCATTGTGGGCGAATTTATAGCCGAAGTACCATTCCACGCCTGCTCCGCCAGCTATCAGGTTGCCCCAAAGATGTTTGCTGCGGACTTCATCGTGCCAATAGTCATTACTGTCAGGCATTACACCGGTATGAGATGGGCCGATCTCATCCAGACAGACAAACCACTGCCGACCTGCATCGGCTGACCGATCGAGCCATATTAGCGTTTGAGCATGAGTATCGTTGGTTTGCAGCGATAGTCCGTCAAAATATTCATATCCTAATAGAGGTTTATAGACCTTTTCGTACTGACCCGGATATGTATGGCAGACAATAGGATGGTCATACGGGTTGAGGTCTTTGATATATTTACAAAATGCTTTGCGTTGGTCGTCTGTGTTAGTATTTTCTTCGCCGAGATTCCAGACTAAAGCGAGATGATGACTGAAACGTGCAATCAGCTCACGGTAGTAGAGCTTGCGTTGTTTGCCGAGTTCACCGTTGTCGAGACCCTGGTCATTTTCTGTTTCCTGCGTGATGATATGAAGCATCAAGCCGAGCTTATCCATATGAGAAAAGACGACTTCCCATTGATCGAGTTTGCTACAGTCGAATCGGAATCTTTCATTCGGGTATGTCCAGGGCCAGACGTCCTTGCCGTCGCCGCCATCGATATTGTAGGTAATAAAGTAAACGCTATTCATGCCTTTGGAAGCTAAGTAGTTCAAGGCGCCAATGATGCCCTTTCCTTTGCCGTTTTTCCAGGTTGACTCGCCTGGCTGCCAGTCTTTGATATGTGGGGCATAATTATGCAAAAATTTTTCGCCTGCGGCTTCTCCTTCGCGTTTTAATTCAGCGGTGTCATAGGTATCATCGAAATCAACGTATGCTAAGAAGTTTTCGGGGCTGTCGGCTCCGCCCTTTAAAAAATATTCACCTGTCTCAGCGAATTGCAGGTAACGTTTACCAACATATTTGAGCAATCCTTTGGCCCGAAAGTCTTGACCGCCTTTATCGCTGGGGTCAACAGTAAAACTGCCTTTGGCTCCATCGAAGGCAACAGGTGTACCATCCATAGGGTCGTCACTTAGTGTGATGTCGGTGCCTTTTCTGAATGAAGCAAGGTAAATCCATTGTCCTACTTCATCCGGCACAAAATGTACGCGCCATTTATTGCCTGATATGGCACTGGTTTGGCCGGCATCGCCATCGGCTGCATAATAGCCAGGAACAACGTATCGTTTTTCTCTCTTGATGAAGGTGACATTGAGACGGTAGTCAAGAAATGGATTTGGGTCAGCATTTTCATGGGTGTTAGAACCAGTGAATGTCAGTGTGACCTTGTGCCATTTCTTAAGCTCGCCAGAGACTTTTGCTGCTTTGCTTTGATCAAGCGAAGTAACGGTGATTCCAACAGTGAAAATTATCAGAAATAGGATAGTTAATTTATATGGCTGCATTTTTCGTCCCTTAATAGATAGCAAATTGAATTAAGATAGAAAATTCTATAGGGTGTATATAGATATTTGCAATAGATTTTTGAATCACAGATTTTAAAACACACAACCCATAATAGCGCAGAAAAAAGGCCGAGCAACAACAAGCTTGTCTCTATAAGTAGTTGAAATTACCAAGATTCTGCCGAGCTTGCCGGAGTCGGTCTTTCAGGCCTCACAATCCACCACAGGTGGATTTTCGAATTATGTATACCTCTTAATAGCCGAAGTTCAGTTCCATCGAATCACCGGGTTTGAGGTCTACCTTCTTATGCTCAATTTCATAGTTCTGTGCGGACATTACGGATATCTGCACTTGTCCCGTCGGCACCCCGGACAACTGATAGTATCCATCCTTGTCGGTGCGTATGCTGGGCCCCAGGCTTGGGAAATGCGTTAGCACATCTTTGGCCCGTCCGAGTTCAACAAAGGCATGGACACGTGCGTTCATGATTCCCTTGCCGTCCTCATCCACAACGCGTCCTACGAGATTTGCCGCGTGGTCGAGGACAATATCGACGAGCAGGCCAGGTGTTTCGATTAGGTCTGTCATAAGATAGGCACGTGGAGCGAAATCAGCAGCGCTCACAAACAAACACTGTGGTTCCGAGCCCAACCCGGAGATGGTGAATATGCCCGTTTTGTCTGTCACTGCCCTTGGCCAGTTTTCACGCTCCTCCTGCACATTTCCATTCGAGAAGAAGACTACTGCTGCTCCTTGGATTGGCTTACCGTTGCTGGCAATGACCCGACCCGTGAAAACGGTCGCTGGTTGAAGCATGAATAGGGTACGATTCGGGTCCTCTGAGACAGGCTGAACCACAACCGGATCAAGAATCAAGGGATCAAAGCCTTCGGCGTGAACCGTCATTCGATATTGGTCGTTAACCGGGAGATCTTCTCTACCCGTATCAAACAAGCCCTCGGGTGAGTCAAAAGTGTACCCTTCTCGTGACCACGTGGCCGTGTATCCAGAGGTTCGAGGACCGACCTGGCTGAAGGTCATCTTGACGAGGAATTTGGGGATCGGTTCACCTGTCGTGGCGTCCACAACCTTTCCGTAGATTCTGCCTGACCGATTGACCACAATGAGGCACTCGTCCTGGCTGAGGTCCACCTTGTAATCTTCCCCGGCGATCCCCTCGCCGAAGATCTGCAGTCTCAAATCGCCGTCTGAGGGAGCATTAAGAATGGTAAATCGTCCGTCTGAATCACATGAGTAGCGATGTTGATCCAGATTGCTGACCCCGTTGTACTCGCTAATCTCGATAGTTGCCTCCGGTACGGGATTGCCGTCGCTGTCTATCACACGTCCATAGAGTGTGCATGCATCTTCGAGTTGGAAATCAATACGGTGTTCTGTTTGCTTTTCTGCAAGCACGGTGGTTTTGACGAAGGGGGCGTACCGGTCATGGGTCGCCCATAGGACAAGCTCTCCAACCTCCACAATACCTAATCGGTACATTCCATTTTCGTCCGTTTCGTCCGTCAGGCAGTTCCACATCGAACGTGATTGGGTATTGCCCACCGTCACCCCCGGGATAGATACTCCCTGTGAATTGGTGACCTGGCCAAAGACGACCACCCCGGGCTTCAATACAATCTCCTGATACCTCGTCTGGCCTACGGGGGCCGGTTGAAAGCCGAAGGATACCCCTGGATACGCCGGATGACTGACGAGAACCATATAGAAATCGACCACTGGATCAAGACCATCGATCTCAAATAGACCCTCAGTGTTTGTCACTGCATAGAAAAGTGATTGCAGCAGCCCTGGTGGGTCTTGTCTACAAAGGAAAGAAGTCAGACCAAAGATAGCCACGTCAGCACTCTGTATGGGCTGACCGTTTGGGTCTGTGACTGTGCCGGTAAGCTTCGAGCCGGGATTTAGCTCAATGGTGACATTCTTCATACTTCCCATTTTCATGCGCACTCCAATCACGCGTGAGGCATAGCCAGAGGCTATTACATACACATGGGCTTCTTCATCTGACTTCGCATAAGTGAGCATGAATCGGCCTTCGGCGTCCGTGGCGAGCGTCTCGGTAGGGCTGAAGCCAACTTGGGCTCCCTGGATTGGTTGGTAGGTGTTTTTGTCAATGACGATACCGGCCACTCCGGTTTGACTTTCCTCCGGAGGAGTCTGAGGTTTATTAGGCTCTTGACTGCCAGTTATCACCCGGGGTTCAGGCTTGGCTTGACGTTCCTGGATTGCTCCAATGGCCTCTTGGAACGGATTGTTCTGTTCAGGACCCTGCCATTGCTCGGCGAATATCTGTAAGGCAGACAACACAGAACCATCGCCAATTTGCCCAAGATACTCGGCTACCCGCATCTTAGTAAGGTCCTGGCCGGTCTGAAGAAGTTGCAGCAGCCCCGCTATGTCTTGTTTCTCAAAGAGTTGCTTAGCCGTCTCCAACTCTCTCTCGAGTAGCATCTGGGGATTGGTCGACAAGCTTTGGTTCTCATCCTGATTGGCGGTAGCCATGTGTGTCTTCTCTGTATGCCGTGGGGCTTCACCACTTATCAGATACCTGGACAAGATGAGCAGTCCTAAAATCAGCACCGCTGCTGCGGCTAATTTTATCATTCTGCTTTTCATAATCATGTCCCTTATTTTTTGCGTGCTTATGGTCGTGGAAGATTTCGATTGAGCACGCGAGGTTAACATTTCAACGGCTTCGGGATGGTCCTGTTTCCACTTCACGAAGTTTGGCTTGGATTCTTCAGAGCCGATAGCTTTGGCAAGAGCCTCGTCAAGCCAGTCATTATTTTCAGGGCCTTTCATAATCGCCTCCCGTGAAACCGTTACGTTTTAGGTACTTTGCAATCTTTCGTTTTGCTCTAACGAGCCGGCCGTTAACAGCTGATGGTGAAATGTCTAAAACCTTGCTGATTTGCATCTGAGAAAGTCCGTCATAGTATCGCAAAACTATCAACTCTCGCTCTTGATTTCGCAACTGCCAGACGGCTTTGTTAATAGCGGTAAGCTGATGTTCCTGGCTGACCTGTTCTTCACCGGATTGATATAAGTCTGAAGCGTTGGTTTTGCTTCTTTCTCTGAGCATGCTTCTGACTACATTTCTGCAAATCCCTGCGAGCCAGTAGCCGAATTTCTCTGTGCGCTTCAGAGCGGTCAGGTCGCGACAGGCTATGGCAAAACCTTCCTGGGCTGCATCCTCAGCGAGATGAATGTCAAAAAGCTTCGAGTAAGCCAGCGCAACCATCGAGCTGTAATAACGTTGGTAAAGAGCACCAAAGCTTTCCAGATGGCCATTCCGAGCAGCTTATACTAACTGTTTGTCAGACAGCTCTTGTGTTTTTAACTCCATCTTGCGTCTATCAGTTCAAAAATTGTGCTGATATCAGCCATTCGACTACGCTCAGGGTGGTGAGCCTGTCGAACCACTTCCGTATTATAGTGTAATTTTACACCTGAAATGTGCGCTAAAAATAGAGTTTCTGGGACTTTTTCTAACGTGGCTGAAATACAAAACAGCAAGTGGACAAATAGGATACATTTGATGTTGTCAGACGGCAACATTATTAGCCCATTTTTGATTCAGCATGGTGTATTTAGGCAGGAAAAAGCTGTTTAGCTCTTCGAGCCATCAAATTTTTATGTTGCCAGCAAGGAGAACATCTGGTTGTAGCCAAAAATCGATAAAATATGTTGCCTTTTTGCAACATTTGCTCTTGACAATAGATAAATTAGGTGGTATAGTTAATATATGTATGATTCCCAAAAGCCACATCAAGTAAATTCAGGTAAAATCACCATTCAATTTGAAGACCAACACCCAGAAGGATTCTTAGCACTCGGACTGCTTGGTAGATCGATTGTCCAATTATTGCCGATTGGGGTGGTAGTATTTGATTCGGATTTGAGGATTGTCGAATCGAATTCTATGGCAGCAAATCTGATTGAGCTTGGTGATTACATTGATAAATCTTTGGCTAAAGGTACTGACAATCCCGAAAAGGCCAGATTGGAATGGTCAGAAAAATTAAAATCGGCATTAGCAGCAGGACAGAAGCGCAAATTTGAGGGCGTAAACTATGTGTACAGTGGTGGATCGAGACTTTTGCGAATTTTATTTACCCCGATTATAGAACCGCAAGCACAAAAGGCACTGGCAGGCAGCATCTTAATCGAAGACACAACCGAAAAGGCCGGTATCCAAATGAAGTTGGCTAAAGCCGAGAGATTGGCTGCCATTGGCAGGCACGCTTCAAAAATAGCCCACGAGTTAAACAGCCCTTTGGATGGAGTGCTTAGATACATTAATCTTGCTGCGAGAATTGTTGAGCAGGCCAATCTCGCAAAACCCAAAGAATATTTAGACCGGTCTCGGCAGGCGCTCTTAAGAATGGTTCAAATCTTGAGCGAGTTACTGGAGTTTTCCCGAAACACTTATGTACCGTTAGAATATACTAATATAGAGCAGATTATCGAAGATGCGCTAAGAACAGCAGATACTAAGGCCGAAACCTTAAATATTCAAATTTTAAGACAATATACTCATGACATTCCAAAAATAAGAGGCGGTAATTTATTTCAGGTTTTCTGTAATATCATAAAGAACGCATACGATGCGATGCCGGAGGGTGGCCAGCTGCATATCTCGACACGTTTAGAACCGGATAATACTGTCGTGGCAGAGTTTCGGGACACAGGCAAAGGTTTCGCACCGGAGAATAAAGAGGCGATGTTCGAGCCATTCTTTACTACAAAGGAAAAGGGAACCGGCTTAGGATTGGCAATATGTAAGGACATACTTGAAGGGTATCATGGACGTATTACCGCTAAAAATGCGCCACAGGGCGGTAGTATATTCACCGTGTATTTACCGTTGGCAGATTATTCATAAAGTCCGTTCTCCGTAGTGCCTACTTCCCTAAGGGACTGCGAAGTCCATTCTCCGTAGTACTCCGTAAGGAGTCCTTAGGACTACGAAGGATGAAGCTGGAACTATGAAGGATGAAATTGCAAAGAACAGCATTATGATAGACAAAAATATTCTCATTGTTGAAGACGATAAAATCATATTGGATTCGTTATGCGAATTTTTGTCCCTCGAAGGATACCAAACAAGCGGCTCTGAAACCTTTAGAGGTGCTTTATCCAGACTGCAGAGGCAGAGCTATTGTCTTTTAATTGTTGATCTTAATCTACCGGATGGAGACGGATTTGAATTATTGGATATAACCAGGAAAAGGTATCCTCAAACCGTTGTTATAGTCATAACCGGCTATGGTACCATAGAAAGTGCGGTCAGGACCATAAAACACGGCGCCTATGATTATCTTACAAAACCAATCATTGATGATGAGCTGCGCCTTGCGATACAACGAGCGGTCAATCAACAATCAATTATAAGTGAAAACGAAAGACTGCGAATGCAGCTCGAACAGAAGTACAGCTTAGAGAATATAATTAGCCATAACTACAAGATGGCAAAAATATTCGAGCTTGTTGAAGCTGTTGCAGACACTAATACCACAATTCTAATGGCCGGTCCATCCGGTACGGGCAAAAGCATGTTGGCAAGAGCGATTCACTACCGTTCCAGCCGACGCAATAAACCGTTTGTTGAGGTAAGCTGCGGAGCTCTGCCGGAGACACTGCTGGAAAGTGAGTTGTTCGGCCATGTTAAAGGGTCATTCACCGGCGCTGTAAGCAATAAAGATGGCAAATTCCTCGCTGCAGATGGTGGCACGATCTTTCTTGATGAGGTCGCCAACGCTTCGCCGGCTCTGCAGGTAAAACTGCTGCGCGTTTTAGAGGACAGGCAATTTGAGCCGGTCGGCAGTAATAAGACCCAAACTGTCGATACGCGGATTATGATTGCCTCAAATCGCAATCTCACTGAAGAGGTAAAACAGGGCAGATTCCGGGAGGATTTGTATTACCGGATAAATGTGGTAACAATAGAGCTGCCGCCTTTACGTGAGAGAGTTGGCGATATACCGCTGCTGGCAAAGCATTTTTTGTGGATGTACTGTACCCGGCATAATAAGCAAAAGCTCGGCATTACCGATGAGGCAATGGAGTATCTGGAGCGTTTTTCCTGGCCCGGCAACATTCGTGAGCTGGAAAATTTGATGGAGCGGGCGGTCTTGCTGAGCAAGGACAAATTCATTGGGTTTGAAGATTGGCCTGATTCAATCAAAAATGGTCAAGATGAGCATCAAGAGACTTACAAGCCGATGGGTCTGAAAGAAGCACGAGCTGAACCGGAAAAGAAACTAATCTTGCAGACGCTGGAAGAAAATAACTGGAACAGGCAAAAAACCGCCAAAATACTCCAGATAAACCGAACAACTTTATACAAGAAAATGAAACGCTACGGCCTGGACGTCGAAGCCGAGCGATTAGGCCTGACCTAATCTCTCATTTCGCATCGCGTGAAGAGCATCTCGTATAATAAAACAATTGAGGCCAGACTCAACCTATTGCCTCAAGAGCGATAGAAGCCAAAAATAATATAGTCATATTAAGCACATAGTCTTGGCGTAAGCCATCCCTGCGATTTCGTCTAATCGAAAAGACTATTAGCAATTTATTCGATTTTTAATTAAATTTTTTGTTAAGTGGGAATTGGAGCATTATCGAGAGTTAGTGATTTTTGGATTCAGTAAAATTGAACCGGCAGCGCAAGAAAAATAGTAGGGTATGTTGAAAAATCTCTGAAGTTATGCAAAAAAGTCAGAATTGCTTCTTGCCATGTTTGGGGTGTTACTCGTTGTGACCTGTTGTTGCTCCGCTTCTTCCAATAGAAGCTCGACCAATTCTCTTAAGGTTTTATAGCCGAATTCCACCGCAAAATTATCGCGTTCATCTTCCGCATCCTTTTGTCCGTGAAAGAGGTTGTTCCTTACAAGATACAAGAATTCAACCATATTTTCCCAGTCCTCAAGGCTATGTATTACTCCTTCTCTTTTTGTTCTTTCTTCTGGCGTTTGCTCCTGCAGTCTGCGATGTGAGCAATTCCACCTGGCCCTAACGTTCGAATGATGGAATGGGATTCTATCGAATTCCCTTTTAATCGACTCCCAAGCTTTTCGCAGTTCCTTGCTATTTTGTATTCGTCGTAGATAAGCCGTCTTAGTAGGATTATCTTGTTTCAATTTCTGAATCACGTTACGGTCACTACTTTCGTGTCTGAATTTCTTTTTGCTCAAGAAAGCAATAAAAGCCAGATATTCAAACACGAACTTGGAAAAATAGTCTTCTTCTGACGCTTTATTGTGCCAGTTTTTTATCAGTCTATCGATATCCATAGTCCAGCCTTGGCAGATTCATCTTTATCGTCTTCTCTTCAGAGGGTATGCCATCGCCTTCCTCTTATTTTATTTCGACCATTTCTATATGGGACTTAACCTTAGGGATGAAATTCTTTGACAACACCAATGAGGCCAGTTTTAGAGGCTTTTCCTGAGTGACCAGTGGCGCAAACCAGTCTGAGTGAGTTTGAGGCTGCACAGCAGCCCTGAGTGCAAAAATCGAAAACGTGAAGGCAAAATAAAAAAGCGGTCGGCTGGAATGGCCTTTTCTGCTTCTGTGCAGAGTTGTCCCAGGTATCCCCAGAAGTGCCGGGGCCGGGGCTCTGCCGATAAGAGAGCTCCGACATACCATCCCAAGCCTTATCCCTTACAGCCGAAGCTGCTTAGGACCACAACTTGCCGGTACAAGCAATGGCGTTCATCTCTCGTGAGGTAGAATCTTCAGCCCTGCCAACCTAAAAGGAGCGCCTGCCGGACTCATCCGCAAACACCGGTACGGAGAAAAGAACGCAACGTCAAAAAGTTACCCAACATAGGGAACTCCTTTCTGGCCGGCCCGATCCGGCCTTAAACATATTATACAGTGGAAAATACCTATTACAAGAAGCATCACTGTGTTGAGCCAAGATTCCTATTTATCCTTGCAGGCAAAACAAAAGCCCTCTCTTGAATCTGGGGCCGCTAAAGGCTAAGATTAAATTGTAAGACAATACCTTTGCATAATATTTGATTTAAGGAAGATAACCATGTCAGAAACTCTATGGGGTGTAGTCATTGGTGGTGCCATCGGAATTATATCATCACTAATAGTCCTCAGCGCAAACTACTATATTTGGAAGAAAACCAAAAAAATTGAAAATCTAAGGCTTCTGCGAGATAGGAAGGCAAGCCTCTGCCAAAAGGTCATAGATGAACTGCCAAAAGCCCTGACTGAACAAACATGGCCAGTTGACTTTGGCACAGATGTAATTCTATTCCTGTCTGAGAAAGCAAGCGAATGCTTGAAGGTTGCCCGTCAGAGCGAAAGTGAGGAGGAAAAACGTGCAGCTTTCTGGGATATTGTGATCTTATTAAAGAAAGACGTGGCAAGAATAGACGAGAAGATCGAAACTCTTATATCGTGATGTGGCTGACCAGAAATAAAAATAGCCTCAGACATGAGAAGTCGAAACTTGAAGTTTGTGAGATATGCAGAAAGATTCGCAAATTCTTTTATGGATAGTTTTATCGATGATAATGTTATTGGCAACAATTGAAAAGCTATCACCCGCGTCGAACCAGTGCCCGAGACTGGATTCGAACCAGCACGAGCCGAAGCTCACCAGCCCCTCAAGCTGGCGCGTCTGCCAATTCCGCCACCCGGGCATTTTCGTCAATAATTATTGATTATCGAATCTTTTTTGTCAATTGCTAATCTTGAAGGGAAATCAGAATATCGGGCGGTTGGAAAAAGAGGCAAAACGTAAAAGTAAAAAAATTACGTAATCCTACTTAAAGTAAAGATGAACTTTAGATAGAAAACGAAGGTGAAATAGAAAAAGAAGAAAAAATTTCAAAAAATTTAAGAAAATACCCAGTTTACGGTATTGTGCAAAGACTCATAATGCACTAATATAATATAGTTTTAATCTATAAGGAATATAGATACAACAAATTCTCCTGTGAGAAAGCGAAAGTGGAGGAGGAAGTCAAATGTCTGCTTTTCTCACGTATAAGCGTATCGATGAGCTGAAGACACTCGTAAAGTCTGTAATTGCAGTTATCATTCTATCTCTGCTCATTTGTATTTTTGTCGGTATCTTACAATCTATCTCTACGGTTATTCTCGGCGATCCTGTCACGGCCACTGCATCTGTTTCGACTGGAACAAGAGCTATATATGAGCAGATAAAACGCCATGTGAAGGGATTAGAATATTCAGACAAGGTAGCTGAAGATTTCACTAAAATGGTTATTAGCTGGACAGATGGACATGGAGAGTCTGTCCTTGCCGGCTGGCAAAAGGAGCTTGACCAGGCGCAGGAAGACCGCGAACAAGGCAGGATATCTAACGCTCAACTTGCACAGATAAATGAAAGCATTGCCAGGCAGCTCAGCGAAAGAATAAAAGAAGAGATCGGCTTAAATGACAAGTTCTTTGATTTGGCTGATATTATCAAACACAGACAAACCCAGTGCCTTGGTAGCTCGCAATTTGTTTATATATTGGGAAACTCTATCGGATTGTTAATTAAGCCGATAAATGTACCAATGGGTGCGATCATGCTGGCGACCGGCGAATTGGCCAAGGCAGGTCATATAGCGTGTATGATCTGTTTACCCGATGATAGAAAAATCATAATAGATTTAACTGCGTTACCAGGCCGGCCGGTAAGTGCACCATTTGTCATGGAAAATGAATTCATCAAGATCGGCGATTATTGGCAGCTCAAAGACAAAGATAATCCTTTGGGGATTCATAAAAGAATTAAGATATTGGATAACAACGGGCTTATTGCCGGGATATACTATAACCGAGCAAATGAATACTACCGCTCTGGCAGATACAGAAAAGCTATCGCAGAGTATACCAAAGCTATCGAGCTGTGTCCGAGGTTTGCTGAGGCATACTACAGCCGGGGCGGCACTTGTGAGCGCCTCGGTCAATGTCCCAAAGCACTCTCTGATTATACTAAGGCTATCGAATTCAATCCGGAGTTTTTCCCAGCTTATAACAACCGTGGACGTGTATATGCAAAATTGGGCCAGTTCACAAAGGCAGTTTCTGATTTTACCCAGACTATCGAGCTAAATCCGGAAGATATTGAGGCATACTACAAAAGGGGATATGTTTATGATGAGCTTCACCAATACGCGGAGGCTATCTCCGACTATACGGCAACTATCAAACTTATGCAAAAATATCGAAAACCGGATTCAGAGCTTTCTGCGGTGTATAGTGACCGAGGACTTGCTTACGCTTTATGGGGAAAGCGTGAAAAGGCCAGAGAAGATTTGCTTAGGGCGGATAAATTGAATCCTGCCTTAAAGCCGCGTCTTGAGCAAATGGCCCATCGATTCAAGTTATATCACAAGCATGATTAAACACATCACTTATTTCTTTACAGCATATATAACCATACACTATGGAGTTTATTTTTGTATTACCCTCGCAGGATTTGCATTTTAATACGTAATCCTGCACTTTTCGCATTGTTATTTAAGATATTCTCTTGCCATTTCGGTTCGTTCCGACCACAATATTATTTTATGTAGCTGGATGTTTTTCCTTCAATCAGGCTACGACCACAATATGCGAGGTTATAGTGGGAAGGTGCCCTCGTAAGAACCGGTTTTACCGTTTATGTAGAATCTTCTCCACTACCCACCAGGACGGAGTCTAAACAGACACACGCAATGTGGTGTGCAAACGACATGAGCTATTTCTCAAGTCATCGGCCGTCAGGTCAATTCAAGTCTTTCTAATCTCTTAAGCTGATTAGTTTTGTTCGATCATAGTAACTTTCTTTTTTTTGGAGGAACTACAACCATGAAACATAACATAAGCAGACGTGACTTCCTGCAAAAAATGGCTGTTGGGGCTGCAGCGGCATCGTTTCCATATCGGCTTGTCAAAGCCGGTGCTTCTGATAGCAGGCCCAACATTATCTTTATCATGGCTGATGATTTGGGCTATGGAGATCTCGGATGTTACGGACAAAACAGGATACAAACGCCCAACATTGACAGAATTGCAAGAGAAGGCGTTCGTTTTACACAATGCTATTCCGGCTCAACTATCTGCGCGCCTTCGCGTAGTGTTTTGATGACCGGTCAGCACACAGGTCACACGCGTATTCGCGGCAATATGTGTACTGTCGGTGGCTCGGAAGGATACAAAGGCACACGAAAAGTTCGACGAATGTACCTGACCGAGGAAGACGTGACCGTCGGCAACGTCCTTCAAAAAGCCGGCTATAAGACTTGTCTGGTCGGCAAATGGCACTTGGGTGCTTATAATTCTAATGCCGGACCGCTTGACCGAGGCTTTGATGAATTTTATGGGTGGCTGATCAGGGCAGGGACAACCGGCGGTTACTACCCGACCCAGCGGTATCGCAATCGTCAGTTGTATGATTTGCCTGGCAATGATAATAACGCACGCAGCTATTATGAACCCGATAAGTGTACCGAAGAGGCAATCCAGTTCTTAAATAACAATAAGAACCGCCATTTTTTCCTTTATTTATCTTACAATAGTCCACACAGCCCGCTGGAGGTTACTGATTTGGGACCATACGCCAACGAGGACTGGCCCGCCCATATAAAAACATACGCTGCAATGGTCTATCGGCTTGATCAAAGTATCAGAAAAGTAATGAAGACGCTGAAGGAATTGAATATAGATGAAAAAACCATAGTCCTTTTCTGTTCCGACAATGGGCCGCGAAGCGAGCCTACACAACAGCTCACGGAGGTTGCTGATTTCTTCGACTCAAATGGACCGCTGCAGGGCTATAAACGGGATTTGTACGACGGTGGGATACGAGTTCCTATGATTGTTCGCTGGCCCGGCAGGGTGCCCGCGGGAAAGACCAGCGACTTCGCCTGGTACTTTGCAGATTTCCTTTCTACAGTAGCGGACTTAGCAGGAGCCGATACGCCGAAGAATATTGACGGCGAAAGTGTTGTGCCGGTCCTGCTCGATAAAAGACAGGATTTAGGCGACAGGTTTCTTTATTGGGAATATTTTGAGAAAGGTTTCCAGCAGGCCGTTCGCTGGCGCAATTTCAAGGCGATTCGTCTCAAGCAGGGTGAACCTCTACTGTTATTTGACTTGACAGAGGATATTGGTGAGCAGAATAACGTGGCAGAAAAACATCCTGAGGTAATTACCCGAATCGAGGAATATCTGAAGACCGCACGGACAGAATCCGACAATTGGCCCGTCCAGGTGGAATCATAAAGCGGAGATTGCCTCAAATCAGAGCCGCGATCATAAGAGAGCGGGTGATTATTGGGACATCAGAATATCAGGCGGTTGGGAAAAAGAAGTCAGAGCCACGAGCGTAAGCGAGTGGACGATAATCAGGGTATCAGGTAATCAATAAATCAGGTTGTAGGATATCATGTTACCGGAATATCAGGTGGGGGAAAAAGGAGATTTTTTATGAAACGATTGGCTGTTTTGTTGGTTGTTTGTATGCCGGCTTCACTATGGGCACAAAAATTTGACGGATTAGCGCTTACGCCCCCAATGGGCTGGAATACCTGGAATACCTTTGGGGGGAACATCAACGAGGACTTAATAAAAGGAACGGTAGCAGCTATGATTAACAGCGGAATGCTGGAGTCTGGGTATAGGTATATCGTGTTGGACGATGTCTGGATGACAAAAGAAAGAGATGCTCAGGGTAATCTCGTGCCTGATCCGAATAAGTTTCCCAGCGGCATGAAGGCCTTGGGGGATTACCTTCATAATATGGGTTTCAAATTCGGGATTTATAACTGCGCAGGCACCAAGACCTGTGCAGGTTATCCCGGTGGACGCGGACATGAATATCAGGATGCCAGGCTCTATGCTTCCTGGGGCGTGGACTATATCAAGTACGACTGGTGCAATACGGGCACAGCCAACGCCCCGGAGACCTATAAGACGATGCGAGACGCTCTATATGCGGCGGGCCGACCGATTGTCTTTAGTCTTTGTGAGTGGGGTAACAATAAGCCCTGGGAATGGGCCAAGGACGTGGGACATCTGTGGCGCACCACAGGGGATATTGCAGACTGCTGGGACTGCAAGAGGCAATGGTCCATGGGTTTTAAGCTAATCCTGGATAAGCAGGTGGGTCTGGAAAAATATGCCGGGCCGGACCACTGGAACGACCCGGATATGATGGAAGTCGGTAACGAGGGTTTGACCCTGGCTGAGTCCAGGGCCCATTTTAGTCTGTGGTGCATTTTGGCTGCACCGTTGATGGCAGGCAATGACGTCAGGATCATGACCGATGAGATTCGTGACATTCTAACTGACAGTGAAGTCATAGCCCTGGATCAGGATCTCCTGGGAAAACAAGGGTATCGCTTTGCCAAGGAAGGTAATAAAGAGGTCTGGGTCAAAGAATTATCCGACGGTGCATGGGGTATCTGTGTATTGAATGTCGACAAGGACGCAGCAGAAATGACCGTCAATTGGAAAGACCTGTCTTTCCTAAAAGGCGAGTACAGGGTGCGTGACCTCTGGAAGAAAAAGGATATCGGCACCACAAGCGAGAATTTCGTCGGTTCTATAAGTTCCCATGATGTAGTACTGTTTAAGTTGAGTCCGGTTAAGTAAAGCTGGAACCGATACCGAAGGGGAAAAGTGTTTTAATAAATCAAAAGGAACAATTTATGGCGCAAATAAAATGTATTATCGTTCTGGCATTTTTGTTGTTAAATGCCTGCACAGCACCAGCCGCTGATGTCGAATCCAAATCAAAACCGACTAAACGTTACGTGATCACTGACTATGGGGCAATTGATGACGGCCAAACAGTGAACACCAAAGCCATCCAGTCGGCAATCGACAAATGCGTAGCAGATGGGGGCGGTGTGCTCGTCGTACCTAAGGGTACGTTCCTGACCGGTTCAGTCTTTTTTAAGCAGGGTGTGGATTTGCTTCTGCAAAAAGAAGGCGTCCTCAAAGGCACGGTCGATCCGAATGACTATCCGCAGGTAGATACTCGCTGGGAAGGTGAGGAACGGGTATGGACAGCGGCTTTAGTTAATTTCTTCAATATGAAGGATGTGAACCTTACGGGTCCAGGTCAGATTAATGGCTCCGGTGACAAGTGGATGCAGCGTTACCCAAGAGGCAGCAGAGAACTACGTGTCGGTCGGCCGCGGTTGATCGCCATTCAGGACTGCAAGGGTGTCAAAATCTCCGGCCTGTCGCTTAAAAATCAGGCTTGCTGGGGTTTGTTTATTCTTTATAGCGAGAATGTCGTTGTCGGGAATCTCATTATCCGAGCCGAGCATAACATTATCAGCTCCGACGGTATCGATGTTGATTCAAGTAAGAACGTATTAATTACAGGCTGTGACATTGATGTGAATGACGACTGCATCGCAATTAAATCGGGTAAAGACGAAGATGGTCGGCGGGTGAATCGGCCTGCAGAAGATATTGTAGTCGAGAAGTGCCGCTTCCGTTACGGGCACGGCGGTGTCTCGATGGGTAGCGAAATGTCAGGCGGCATTCGCAATGTAGAGATACGCAATTGCATCATGGATTCGGACAACTGGGCTCCGATTCGCTTCAAGTCTCAACCGAGTCGGGGTGGCGTAGTCGAAAATATAACATACAGGGACATTGTCCTCCAGGATACGCGAAAAGCATTCGAGTTCAATATGGAATGGCGAATGAGGCCACCCATTAAACCTCCTTCCGATCCTCTGCCGGTTGTACGTAACGTCAAGATTATAAATGTCTCCGGCACGACCGCGTCTGTTGGTGACATGCACGGCATGAAGGATAGTCCCATCAGGAATGTGACGTTTGAAAATTGTAAGATTAAGGCCAAGAGAGGCTTTACCATTGATAACGTTGAAGAATTGGATCTTTCCGGTCTCACCATCGAAGTTGAGCAAGGTGAGGCTATCATACGTAGATGAGTAGGGTAGGATTTACCCCAACAGTTCAACTGATTTAAGGAGAACACTATGAACACTCGAAGGAGCATTACAGTTTTAGCTGTTGTAGCAGTAATGCTGACACTGGCGTATGGATGTAGCTGGGCAGCGAGCGTTAAAGAAAAAATACAAGAATCGCCGGCGCAGCCAAGATTAGCTCAGGTTGGTCGACAGGTTTTAAACTTTAACCGCGATTGGAGGTTTACCAAAAAAAATCTTTCCGGAGCCGAGAAGCCGAATTTTGACGACTCATCCTGGCAGTCTGTCCGGCTGCCGCACGACTGGGCAATCTCAGGTCCATTTAATCCTAAAGAGAATGGCTATGCAGGCAAGCTTCCCTGGCGTGGTGTAGGCTGGTATCGAAAGACATTCACGCTTGATAAGGCCGACGAGGGTAAGCGCGTGTATTTTGATTTCGATGGTGTGATGGCATTTCCGAAGGTTTATGTGAACGGCCAACTTGCCGGCGAGTGGGATTACGGCTATATGTCGTTCCGTGTGGACGCCACACCGTACGTGAAATTCGGAAGTGACAATGTAATTGCAGTTCAAGTGGACACACGCCAGCACGGTACTCGATGGTATCCAGGTGCAGGAATTTATCGGAAGGTGACAGAAACTATCTGTGAACCGATACATGTGGCACACTGGGGGACATTTGTGACCACACCAGATGTGAGTGACGCCTCTGCAAATGTTAACATACGTTCAACTGTTGAGAATCATCTCGATACGGAATCAAAAGTCACTGTTGATGTTGTTCTGACTGGACCGGACGGTCGAGTGGTTGCGATGGGTGGAAAGGCCGATACGGTGCCGGCTCTCGACTCACGAGAATTTGACCTGTCACTGAAGGTGACAAATCCTGTGCGATGGGATATTACAAGTCCAAAGCTTTACACCGCCAAAACAATCGTTCGTATGGGCAATAAAGTCGTAGATATAGAAAGCACAACCTTCGGCATCCGCACATTTCGTTTAACAGCAGACGACGGATTTCATCTCAATAGTCGTAGAGTGCAGCTTTACGGCGTTTGCCTGCATCACGACCATGGGCCGCTCGGAGCAGCCTTTTATACTCGTGCCATGGAGCGGCAGCTCGAAATCATGCGTGATATGGGCGTCAACGCCATACGAACCAGCCACAATCCGCCTGCGCCGGGGCTGCTTGATTTGTGCGACAGGATGGGATTCGTTGTTTGGGATGAATGTTTCGATAAATGGGACGGCACAGCAGACCGTATAAATGGCAAGCCGCCATTGGAAGAGTACAGCGAAAAACAGATTCGCAACTTCGTGATGCGCGATCGCAATCATCCCTGTATTGTTGTCTGGTCGATCGGCAACGAGATTAATAACCAGCAGTATGATAAGGAGGGTAAGTCACCCGAAAGGGTGAAATTTATGAGCGATTTCGTGCGTAAGTACGACCCGACTCGCCCCGTGGGGATGGCCTGTCATATTCCAAATACAGTGGATGAGCCTATTCTTGATTCATTGGATTTTACCGGCTGGAATTACATGCGCAGGTACGCTCGGTATAGAGAGAAATATCCTGATAAACCTATAATATACAGCGAGTCGGCATCGACATTAAGTACACGAGGATTTTATGAATTACCGCTGCCGGCATTAAAAACCGATTTTTCACGAAAACAACATCAGGTAAGTTCTTACGATTTTAATGCTGCATCTTGGTCGGATATTCCGGATTCCGAGTTTAAACTAATGGAGGACGACCGCTTCGTGGCCGGTGAATTTGTCTGGACCGGTTTTGATTATTTAGGTGAACCGACGCCATTTACACAGGAAGCGCGAAGCTCGTACTTCGGCATTGTTGACCTCTGCGGCATCCCAAAGGATCGTTTCTATCTGTACTGCAGCTACTGGCGGCCGGATACAACCACAATACATATCCTGCCGCACTGGAACTGGGCCGACCGAGTCGGACAAAATGTCCCCGTTTTTGTCTATACCAATGGCGATTCGGCGGAACTATTTCTAAATGGCAAATCACTCGGTCGGCGGACAAAAGGACAGCAGCCGGAAAAGCCAGCTAACTTCGCACAGGGTAAATCTACCACTGCAAGCTCAATCGAGTCGAACAAGGGACACATTGTCACCAATGCTGTTGATGCCGATAGGGACACGCGCTGGTGCGCAGCAGATGGTACCACAGGCCAGTGGTGGCAGGTCGATCTGGGTGAGGTTCGGTCAGTGAAATATCTGGCTATCGACTTTGAGCGAGAGGCAAAGAACTATGGGTACCAGATCAATGCCTCGACCGATGCTGTAACCTGGCAAACCATCGTGACCCAGAGAACAAGCAGGCAGCCCAGATGGGGCGGCCCATCCCAACAGTTCCACAAAGTTGATACACAAGCCAGGTACCTGCGTATAGAATTTACCGATTTTCAGGATGGAGCATGGGCAAGCATTCGAGAATTCGCAGTTTATCCTGGGAAGGTGGAATCGGACTATTACGCGGTGACATATAAGTATCGCCTGCGTTTTAATGATGTCGTGTATGAGCCTGGTGAGCTAAAGGCTGTTGCTTATAGGAGCGGCAAAGAGATTGGCCAGGCGGTTATGCTTACAGCAGGTGAGCCTGCGGCGATTCGATTAACGCCCGACAGAAAAGAGTTGATTGCTACAGGAGAAGATTTGTGTTATATTTTAGTTGAGGCATTAGACAACAAGGGGACACTTTGTCCGCTGGCGGAGAATATGGTTCGATTTAAAGTAAATGGTCCTGCGGAGATCGCCGGTGTCGGAAATGGAAATCCACTTTCAATTGAGCCGTTTCAGGCGGATTACCGTAAGCTATTCTATGGCAAGGCGATGCTGATTCTGCGGACGATTGAAGGCAAGACCGGTCAGGTGAAAGTTGCCGCCGAAAGCGATGGTTTGAAATCGGCGGAAGTTACATTGCAATGTCGATAGTTGAATGTTTAGCCCCCCAGTTTTACTGGGGGGGTTTTTGGTACAAACCGGTAAGATGGGTTACAGAATAAACCGGCAACATGGGTAACAGTTTTTGGTTTTTATCCGCCTTTGGCGGATATGATTGCCTCCGAAAGGAGGCAGATTATGCCATGGACTGAGACC
>Ga0315541_1000353_pt1 | contig 48941 bp, 53 predicted proteins | sample SalMarSW160190MG_FD_203095 | JGI IMG/M metagenome (GOLD analysis project Ga0315541, IMG submission 203095) | Salt marsh sediment microbial communities from the Plum Island Ecosystem LTER, Massachusetts, United States - Salt Marsh Sediment SW1601-190 ...
CCTTAGTCCTCCCCTCAGAGGGGAGGAGAGAGGAGTCAGAAGTCAGGAGACAGCCGCCGTCGCCAGAGAGGCTATGGCGGGCCAGGGGAGCCAGAAGGTAGGGAAGAGGAGAGAGGAAATAGGAAAGAGTAAAGAGAAAACGGGCGAGAGAGGATTCAAGGATTCGAGGGTTAAGGTGAACAGATCCTGATTTCCTCCCCCTTTTAGGGGGAGGCGAGGAGGGGGTCTAGGAAGATCAATGGACGGGCATAAGAAAGACCCCACCTTAGTCCTCCCCTCAGAGGGGAGGAGAGAGGAGTCAGAAGTCAGGAGACAGCCGCCGTCGCCAGAGAGGCTATGGCGGGCCAGGGGAGCCAGAAGGTAGGGAAGAGGAGAGAGGAAATAGGAAAGGGGAAAGAGTAAAGAGGAGACATAAGACAGGCCTCAAGGATTCGAGGAGTCAAGGGGTCAAGTGTAAAAAAACTTTCCTTCACTTGAACCCTCGAACCCTTTGATAAACTTATAGTATCAAGGTTAAACATCACTTAAAAGTGAGATCACGATCAATGGATAATATCAAGGTCAAGATCTGCGGCATAACCAATCTGGAAGACGCTTCACTGGCAGTTAATCTGGGCGCGGACGCCCTGGGCTTTATCTTTGCCCCCAGTCCCAGGCAGATTTCTCCGGAAGCCGTGCGCCCTATAATCAGGAGTCTCCCTCCTTTCGTAAAGAGTGTGGGAGTCTTCGTAAATCAAGACCCGGAAATTATAAGGGATACTATGCAATTCTGCGGCCTGGATATGGTCCAGATGCATGGCGATGAGCCCCCTGAGTTATGCAGCCGTTTCATGCCGGACGTGATCAAGGCATTAAGGATAAAGGACAAATCAGACCTTGAATCCGTCTTGCCATACAAGGCTGCTGTCAGGGCACTGCTTCTCGATACCTATTCTGAAAATAGCGCGGGGGGTACGGGCAGGACCTTCGACTGGGACCTGGCCATAGGGATAAAGGGAACCGGCATTCCCATTGTCCTGGCCGGAGGTCTCGGCCCCTCAAATATCCAGGAGGCCGTCTCCCGGGTGCGGCCCTATGCCGTGGATGTGAACAGCGGTATAGAAGAACGGCCGGGGAAAAAGAGCAGGACCCTTATGGAGGAGTTGTTTGAGAGAATAAAGAGAATCTAAAGAAAGAAAAGAGGAAAGAGAAAACAGGAAAGAGGAGAGTGATATGAATTATGGGCCAATTAAACATTTTACGGATATTGAAGCTTGGAAGTTGGCCCGGGAACTTCGAATAGCCGTATATAAAATAATAAAGAAACTCCCCACAGAAGAAAAATATGATTTGGTCTCACAGATGAGGCGTGCTGCGATTTCCTGTCCTGCGAATATTGCCGAGGGATATGGCCGGTTCCATTATTCACCCTGTTAAATAGCCTGAGGATGTGATGTTTTATACATATGTACTGCAAAGTGAAAAAGATGATGGGTTTTACGTCGGATTTACAGAAAACCTCAGGCTAAGATTTGAAAAGCACTGCAAAGGTTATGTGAAATCAACAAGGGATCGTCGTCCTTTACGATTGATATATTATGAGTGATGTTTAAGTCGGTATGATCTAACAAAGCGGGAAAATATCTTAAGACTTACCATGGGAAGATGTTCTCAAGAAATAGGCTCAAATCTTATTTAACAGGGTAAAGGAGAACATCCAATTTTGTCGAATTAGCCGTGGTTCTATGTATGAGATCCAAGATCACTTGATTATATGCCTCGATAATGAATATATCTCCAAAGAAGTCTATGACAATATTTGGAATCTTTCTATAAATACGATTAAAGTGCTAGACGATTACATCCGCTATCTGAACAAAAAAGCAGAGAATGAAACAGAAAAAAGGATAGAGAAAAGAGGATAGAGGATAGAGCATAGAGCAAAAAACCATCTTCTCTTTTCTGTTTTCTCATTCCTGTTTTCTCTATCCTCTTTTCTATACTATTAAATGACATTGGAGGATTCTTTTACAAATGATTGAAACAAAATACTACGGAGAATTCGGCGGTTCCTTTATCCCGGAGATACTTGTGCCTACATTCGACCAGCTCGTCAATGCCTTCAACGCGGCAAGGAATGATCCTTCATTCTGGGCGGAATACGTGGATATCATGTCCACATACTCCTGCAGACCCACACCCCTTACCTTTGCGGAAAATCTCACCAGGTATTTCGGGGGCCCGCGCATCTATGTAAAACGGGAAGACCTTAATCACACCGGCGCGCATAAGGCAAACAATGTTATGGGTCAGGGACTCCTGGTCAAGAGGATGGGAAAGACCCGGGTTATCGCCGAGACAGGGGCGGGACAGCACGGTGTGGCCACAGCCACCATGGCCGCCAAGTTCGGGTTTGAATGCACCATCTACATGGGACAGGTCGATATAGAAAGACAGAGTCCCAATGTCTTCTGGATGGAACGTCTCGGCGCCGAAGTAATCCCCGTAAAGGACGGTACCAGGATCCTGAAAGACGCCATTAATGAGGCCCTCCGCGACTGGTCCGCAAACATGGATAATACGCATTACGTACTGGGGACTGCCTGCGGTGCGCACCCCTATCCCGAGATGGTCTCATATTTCCAGTCCATTATCGGTAAGGAAGCCCGAAAACAGATCACGGAAAGGGAACACAGGCTACCCTCAAGGGTATATGCCTGCGTGGGCGGAGGTTCCAATGCCCTTGGCATATTCAGCGGATTCTTGGACGACCCCGTGGAACTCGTGGGCGTGGAGGCTGGAGGAAAGGGACTGGATACCGGACTGCATGCCTCAAGATTGGCCTCAAGAGACGCTGCAATAGGGGTAGCCCAGGGCTATAAGACCTACTTTCTGCAGGACAGCGAAGGCCAGATGCGGGAGACACACAGTGTGGCGGCAGGCCTGGATTATGTGGGAGTGTCGCCTATCCTCTCCAACCTGAAGGAGCAAGGCAGGGTCCGTTTCGAGTCGGCAACAGATACCGAAGTACTGGATGCCTTTTCCCTGACCCTGAAAAAGGAAGGTCTGGTCCCCGCCCTTGAATCCGCCCACGCCTTTGCCCAGGCCTTTAAAGAGGCACCTGACATGAGCAGGGAAGATATTATTATCATCAATCAGTCCGGCAGGGGAGATAAAGACATCTTTCTTGTGGCCGATGCACTGGCCGACCCTGAGTGGAGATCATTTATAATAAAGAAGGCTGAGGAGTATAAAAACAGTAAAAAGTAGAAACAGGGAGCAGTTAGAGTATTGGCGAATCAACCATCTAATTGATAATTTATAACCAATAACCAGACTTAGTAGGAGACCTTTGAAAAACGAGATTTAATCCCAAATTTTGTCATTCCAGCCCCACATCCGTCATCCCGGTGAAAACCGGGATCCAGAGGTTTTCATCTTTATTATTGTATTTTCCTGGATTCCGGCCTTCGCCGGAATGACGGGTAAAGGACTTATGCAAAGGTCTCAGGGGGTAGTAGAATGCTTGAATCATATATAAGAAAAACACTGGAAGAGAGGGATATCCTCCTCATGACCCATATCGTCCTGGGATACCCATCCCTTGAGGAGAGTTTCTATCTTATCAAGGAAATGGTCGAAGCCGGGGTTGACCTGATGGAGCTTCAAATCCCCTTTTCCGAGCCCACAGCGGACGGTCCCGTTATAGTGCGTGCCAACCAAGAGGTCCTGAAGATGGGGACAACCGTGGACAATTGTCTTGACCTGGCTAGAAATGTCACTCAATCTTTCGACATACCCTTCCTTTTCATGACCTATTACAATATACCTTTCAAATACGGGATCAGGCGCTTTGTCTCGGCCATGTCCGACATGGACATAAAAGGGGCCATCATTCCCGACATACCCCCCGAAGAGGGAAGGGATTATCTGGAGGCCATAAATAAACAGGGACTTGACCCCATCCTGATCTTTTCACCCAATACCTCTACCGGGCGCATGAAATATATAGCTTCATTCGCGGGCGGGTTTATCTATTGCGTTGCCAGGAAGGGCGTAACAGGCAAGGACACGGACTTTTCCAGCGAGCTGGCTGCCTACCTGTCCCGCTGCCGCCAGACGACCCAATTGCCAATAGCCGTGGGCTTCGGCATACAGGAAAAAAGGGATGTGGATTTTTTGAAGGGAAAAGCGGATATCGCCGTGATCGGTACCCAATCCATCAGGATAATGGAACAGGAGGGGGTGAAAGCGGTGGGGGATTTTGTACGCACACTGAGGTGAGAGGTTATAGTTTATAGGCTGTAGGCTATAGGCTGAAGGCTGAAGGCTGAAAGCTCATAGTTCATGGCTCATAGCTCATAGCTAAAGCTTTAACATATACCCTCTTTCCTCTTTCCTCTTTCCTATTTCCTCTTCCCTCTTCCCTCTTTCCTTTGTTCTGACTCCTGCCTTTACATCACCTTCAACATACTCAACCAGCCGGGCTGTTCATCCATAGTTTTTTGGATCGCCGTTTCCGAGCCCAAGACCTTTACTAAGCCCTCATTCCTTACATAATCCAGCACATCGGCAAATGCCCTGAAGTCCTCCGCCTTGGTGCCCAGGATCTCCTCACGGATGCGCTGCAGGTCCTCATCCGTCACGCCTGAAAGCTCCCTGACCATGGAGGTGAACCCTTTTGCGTCCGGGAGTTGATAGGCATCCATATCCCCTATGCCCCCTATTATCCCCTTGGTAAGTTCATCATCGCTTAGTCCAATATCCCTTAAAAACCTTTCGGACTGATCAAACACATCAATAGTCTGGAGAATATTGGGATCCCGATATGATACAAAGGTTAAAGTACCTGAAAGGCGGTCAAAGAGGCAGAAGGCCCCATAGGCCCCGCCCTGCACGCGCACACGTTCCCAGAGCCAGGAATTACGCAGAAACCTGCATATCACATGTGATGAGCCGTGGAAACGATAACCGGCCTTATAAAGATTCGCCCCCTTGCCCACGTAATTGACCTGTGCAGGCATGGTCATCCCCTCGAATCGCGGGGCCTCGTGCCTGGACCATTCCGCGGGTGTCACCTCAGAGGACGGTATCCCGTCAAGGAATTCGGTTAGCCGGGGCCGAAAAACCGACCAGCCGTCCATATCCATCGTAGCGTTAACAACCATCGTGTGCCTGTTAACCAGTATGTCATATATGGCCTGAAGATCCCCGAGGACCGCTTGCCAGTCATCCTCAACGGCCTTGGCGAGATTGCGGAGGAAAAACAGGTAATTCAACCCGAACATCTGTTCAGAGGCCCAGTCCGCCTCACTGAAATGGGACCTCAGGCGCAGATTGACTATCTGATGTCCCCCAGGCACAAGACTATATTCCTCACCCGCCTTCGCCTCCAGGACCATTTGCCTGAAACGTTCCCGGTTGTCCAGCCGGACATTCAACACAATCTCTCTCAGCAGATCCAGGAGATCTGCGGTCTGCGCAGGAAGCATGACCTTCCCCCTCAGGAACAGCCAGACCGAGGTGGCATCTTTACCCTTGACAACAGAGGAATAAAACGCGGTCCGGATTCCTCCTGTCTTCCTGCTTATGCGCTGTGAAATAGTAACGTAATCCTCCTGTTCCGTTCCCATCTCCAGAAAGACATCTCCGAACAGCCTCACATAAGGGAGATATCTCTGAGGGAGGAAATGCAGGTCAAAGCCGATATCCAGGTAGGCTATGTTATTTGTAAATATATCATGGTACAGGACCCTTGCCCCCCCTTCTTCCGTTGATTCCAGAGGTATGATCTTGTTCATCCTGTCAAGGTCTCTCAGCTTCAGCATGGGAATGCTAGCCAAGGCCTCCGGGGAATCCGGGGTTTCCTGGAGTTTTTTCAGTTCCTCCATGTCTTTGATAACAGCCTCAACTTCCTCCCTGCTCATTTCCCCTTTAGTCTTTTTTAACCTGTTCTCCTCCGCATCTTTCTCCTTTTTATCCATACCAGGATCAGGCCTCAGGACAAGGCGCGTCCGGTGGGAATTTTTAAGGAGGAGGTCCTTTATAAGCCCCTCGAAGAACCTCTTTTCAGAATCAATAGCTGATTTCATGGCCTTCAAAGGGGTTTCAAAGGCGACCAGGTCCAGGGGATCGCCGTCATATAACCATGTAGTCAACGCCCTCAGCATAAGCGCCAGGCCCCTGGGAAGACCTCCCGTGTTATTTTCGCGCAGGCCGAACTCAATGGTGTTCACCGCCGCCTCGATATCCTGGGGGTCTATACCATTGTCAACAAGACCTGTGAGTGTCCCTATGATAAGCTCCTGGACCCGGTCCGCGTTATCAAGGGCAATACCCTTCAGTCCCGTGGAAAAATACATCTGGCTTGTCTCATTTCCAAGGCCTGTGCCCGCCAGATCCTCTCCCAGCCCGGATTCTATAAGTGCCCTCCTGAGAGGCGAGCCAGGCATACCCAGCAGTATATATTCCAGAAAATGCATGGCCACATTTAATTCACGGTTGGTGCTTTCCCCAAGCATCCAGTTAAGAGTAATCATGCCCTTTGAATCACTTCCCTCTGCCTCCCCTGCCGGAAAGCACCGGATTATCCGTCTTGGATGTTTAAAAGTCTGCTGGGGGGAGATCATGGAATCCACATCCATCCTTTCAAACCCCTTCAGATATCCGTTCGCTACATATAGCCGTTTCTCCGGATCATCATCCCCGTAAAAGTATATCCTGGAATTGGAGGGGTGATAGTATCTCTGGTGAAAATCCTTGAACTGCTCGAACGTGAGGTCGGGGATTTGTTTGGGGTCACCGCCGGAGTCGAAACTATAGGCATTGTCGGGGAACAACGATCTGAATGAATATTCGGTTAAAAGGGCCTCGGGAGAGGAATACACCCCCTTCATCTCGTTGAATACCACTCCCTTAAACCTAAGTGCGCCATCCGGCTTTTCCAGTTCATAATGCCAGCCCTCCTGTTGAAAGATAAAAGGGCTAAGCCGGGGATAAAAGACCGCGTCCAGATACACGTCAATCAGATTGTAAAAATCCTGCAGGTTCTGGCTGGCCACAGGGTAACAGGTCTTGTCCGGGTATGTCATGGCATTAAGAAATGTGTTAAGAGATCCTTTGAGTAACTCCACAAAGGGCTCCTTGACCGGGTATTTCCGGGACCCGCAGAGAACGGAGTGTTCCAGGATATGGGGCAGACCGGTGGAGTCAAAGGGCGGCGTGCGAAATGTAATGCCGAACACCTTGTTCTCGTCATCGTTTGCCAGGGACAACAGCTCGGCCCCGGTCTTGACATGTTCATACAGAAAGGCCCTTGTCTTCAGTTCGGGGATATCCTGCTCCCTTGTCAATCTAAAACCATGGATATCGGTCATTAACTCCTCCGTTCAAATAATAGAAAATAGGAAAGAGGATAGAGAATAGAGTTCCTCTTTACTCTCTTCTCTTTCCTCTTTTCTCTTTCCTGTTTCACGCTATGCGCTTTGCTCCATGCACCTATCTTCTGACTCCCGCCTCCTGACTTTCTTATCCTCTTATCTTCCTATCCTCTCATCCTCCTTGTGCCCTGCTCCCTGCGCTATGCGCTTTGCTCCATGCACCTGAAGCCTCGAATCCTTGAAGCCTATCCTCTCTTTCCTCTTTCCTCTTTCCTCTTTCCTCTTTTCTCTTTCCTCTTTTCTCTTTCCCCTCTGGCACCTAACGATCCCAACGCTCCTAACGATCTTAAAAAGTTACTTATTTGCAGAGATATGTCCCTTTAATGGAGGGTATTTATGATAGTAAATGTTCCCAGGACTATGGTCAAGACCGCGATGGATAATTTTAACTTTTTCTCGTTGATTATCTTAACGCTCTTGGCTGAGAAAGGGACCGACAAGATTGCACCTGCCATAATAAAAGGGGTCAATTGCAGATCTAAGGTGTTTTGGGAAAGTAACAGATAACAAGTAATACCTACGGCACAGGTCAAGCCTTCCGCCAAAGAAGTTATCCCCACCGCACTTTTTCCCTCTATGCCCGAAAGGATCTGGCCGCTTGTAACCACCGGGCCGTAGCCACCGCCGCTTATCCCCTTGTTAAAAGAGGCTAACAGCCCCAGGCCTATAATCTTCTTCCATGAAAAATCAAAATTTTTATTGAGACATACAAGGATAACAATCCCCATGGCCAAAACCAGGATGCCGATATAGAGTTTTATCCAGAACTTGGGCAGATGGACCGCCAGGAAAACAGCCAGCACGGTACCCACCACGCTGCATAACGTCAAAAGCAGGGCCACTTTCAAATGCTTGGGGATATCCTGCTTAAAGGCTTCGATATGGCCCAGTTCTCCCAGTCTTTGGTTAATCGCCAAAAAGTTCAAGGTTTTTGGCTTGAGATCAACGTTGCCCTCACGATGATGCAGGAATCCGGCCAGTAAACCGCTGAATAACTCCGATATTAGAACTACGGGTACAATCTGTAACGGGCTGTACCCCATTATCAGGAGTAAAGGCGTCAAAGTTGTGCCGTAGCCCATACCTAGGGTGGAATCGAAATATTCACAAAAAAACGCCAGTATTACCAAACCAACAATAAGTCCCAAGGATAATTCAAACATTATTCAGCACTCCATATCAACAAGTCTGGTTCATCCGGTTAATGAGTACGCTAGTTAATGATATCTAAATATTTTGCGCTATATGGCCCATGGGGTTCTCTTTTAAGCGGCGAACTCGTTTATGTGCTATGATCGTGCACAAAACTAGACGAGGCGGGCGAGTAGCCTTTTCCAGAGTTGGCCGGACTCGAGAATCTTCCATTATCTCATAAGTATTCCGCCCGCCTGGGTGGCACCTTACGTAATTAGCATGCTGTTAATGTTTTCGCCGCGCAAAAGAGAGCCCTATGGGCCATTAAGGTACCTATAATAAGGTTTAATCTTTTGGTTCTTTACGTACTCACTAACCGGATGAGTCACAAGCTTACCCGGATGGATCACACTAAGTCTGAAATCTTCAATTGTTCTACTTTATCCGAGATATAATCTCTGATCTCTTTAAAAACCCCCATTAATTTCTTCTCTTTTTCTACGGGCGTGTGCTCGAAAAAGTATTTGCTGGCCACTGAAGTGGGGGCTAAAGCCCCGTCCATTAACCTTATTATCTCAGCCAGGCTTATCTTTTCAGCAGGCATCGCTAATCTATAACCGCCTCCGGCACCTGTTTTGGTCTTGATGTATCGCGCCTGTTTCAAAAAGGTCATTATCTGCTCCAGATATTTCTTTGAAATATTGTATTGCCTGCAGATATCTTCCATCTTGACAAAACCGTCGTCTTCATTTCGGGCTATATAGATAAGTGCCAGAAGCGAATATTCGCTTTTTGTGGTTAATTTCATTGAATCATATCCTATATTTTGTCTATAGATTTAATAGACAATATAAAAAGACCTGTCAAGCAAATAATAGAAAATAGAAAAGAGGATAGAGAATACGGGACCTCTTTCCTCTTTCCTCTTTCCTCTTTCCTATCTTCTCTTTCCTGTTTCCTCTTTTCTCTATTCTTTGATCTCCTCCGCATTTGCCTTGAACCTTGAGGGCATGAGATCCTTTGCAAGGCTGAACAGGTCCTGCCAGTGGGCTACGGTAATGCCCACGTCCCTTGTCCACGGAGATATCCCGTAATTCAGCACCCGGGTGGAATCATGATCCAGGAACATACGCATGGGCAGGCTTAAATAGATACCCTTATGATTGTATCCCTTATTGTAGTATGGCTCAACATCGTCAGTGTCCGTAAAGGTGACGAATATGCCTGCCACGGCGCCCGTATCATACTGCCTGCTTATGTCCAGCTTGAATCCCATGTCTCCTGCCAGAAACCGTCCGAACTGGACCTGAAAGGTCATATCCAGGCCCGAGTAATAATAGTATGCATTGCCCAGGACACTGTAAGGGCTGAAGTCCATCAATTCAAAGGTCTTTTTGGGGACCCTTTTCCTGAGCCAGTCCCCTTCAATGCCGAAGGCCATGGTTCCTTCACCCGGGAAATACAGGGCCTCGCCGCCCACCCCCGCGTACATCCTGTCAAAATAGCCCATGCTCACCCGGCCGAAGCTCCTGTCCGAGATACGAAACATCTGATTTACCAACAATTTATCAAAAGACCGGTACTTACCCATGTATTTTGATATATCACTCATTATAACATCACCGGGCAATACCGAGGCCGTGGGTGAATACACGTTTGAATACAGGGGAATGGCATACCGGGCATAGACTGACGCGCCTTTCCACAGGTCCGCCGTAACATGGGGGTCCACGCCAACTTGATACTGAAAAAAGCCGGACGGGTCATTCCAGTAAATATCAAGGTCCGGCTTGATGCTGAAGTCGTACTGGAACCCGTGGTGTTCAATGAATCCTATATAATCGCCCTCCCCGGATTCCACTGCCCTGCTCGTAATCTCGACCTTCATCAATCTATCCATGAACACGTCTTGGGAGATCTCGCCCAAAAGGAATTTATCCATGTGATCGGGTCTGACAGACACCCTCAGGATGGCCATTCCCTGTTTCTTGACCACGGCTACCAGGTGATCGGTATCTTCAGGGGAATGAAACAGGAGTATCCTGAGTACCCTGCCCACGGCCTTCTGGTTTGATAAATACTCATTATTTTCAAATTCAGCCATAAGGTCTTTTCCATCCGTATAAACCGCGATATTGGAAAAACCCGCCTCCTGAACAGCGTCATAGACCTGTTTTACTATCTCTTTCCGATCCCTTTCTTTAAAGGGCCTCCTGTCGACAGGGACAACGGCCGGAGGATCCGCCTTCTGAGGCAGTACCTGGGCACCCAGCAGGGACTGTACATGGAGCATCAGGCCCAGGGTATCGCCACGCTGATATGAGATTCCCAGGTCTATGCCCGGGAGGATATTGGCCCTGAGCCCTACATTTACAGGGGAATCAGCGCCCTCAGGCACGGCCCTGGCGGGTTGTTTATCATTCTTATACTCAATAGGATTATATTCCGCCATAACCAGAAACCGCTCACTCAAGGCAAGCTCGATCCCGCCGAAAAAACCGTAATCATCCAGAAAGGGCACGGACAGTCCCCCCTTTAACCTTTTGCTGCCTATACCCAGGGTGATATCAACGGGGTAATACTGGCGGCTTATGACCAGATACTCGCTGGGGAAGAGGCGCGTGCCCCAGAAGTCCTGTATGCCGATAGCTATGGCCGGCAGATACTTTGACTCCGGTGTTAACTGGTATTTAACATCGAGGGCCTTGTCCTTGTATGCACCGTATCCGGATCCGGGATCAAAGGCAGTGATATTGGTTATCTCGGTCAACCTCGCTGAGATCTCAAGCCCGGGCAGGACACCCATAGCTGCCGTGTACCACCTGTAGGGCGATGCCTGGGCCGCGCCGAACCTTATGACCCCGTCCTCCAATATCCGGGCATTGGGTATCTCCAGAAGGCCTGTGCCGCCCCAGTTTGAAGGATTATTAAACGGCCGGTCCCATGAAAAGGTGTCCGTCGCCACCATCACGAACAGCAGCATAACCACCGCAAGCGAGTTTAATATGCGCATGAATAATTACCTTGCTACCTTAATTAAGAAAATAGAATAGAGAAAAGAGGATAGAGTTTTTATTGCTCCCCATTCCTATTTTCTATTTCCTCTATTCTCTTTCCTCTGTTACGCTTTGAACCTTGAGCTTTCAGCTTCTTTCCCCCTTCCCCCTTCCCTCTTTCCTATTTGCTGTTTCCTATCTCAGTAAATTATCCAAAACCGGTTAGACCGGAAATGGGTAAAGAGTTGTTAAGTGGGGATTAAGCTGTCTGAACCCCTTTCGCACGCTTTGAAGAAAGTATAACAAGATGATCTTTAAATTCCTCTGAAGAATGAATGGATAAAAAAGGAAGGCGTAGATCAATAATATTCTTGGAAGTCGCGGGATTTGCCTTCACCCGGACTACGCCCGGATGTTTGCTAAGGGGTAGGACAACCCAATCGCCAAAATGTTCATCAAGAGTAATAAGAATTCGATTTTCAGTAATCGTTTTTTGCAATATATCATAGTCATCTGCCCGCGCTTGGCCGACTTCGGAAGCACGTATAACATCATGACCTTCATCACGTAAAGCCTGAGCTACATCCACTCTTAACATCTGATCCAGGTAAAGCTTAAGAGACTCAGGCATTGGATGCTCTAATCTCAGTGTGATCAAGAGATGCCCTGGCGTAAAGCAAGGCTGCCTGTATATCTTCCTTTTTCAACTCCGGATAGCCTGCAAGCAGGGCATCCCAGGACTCACCTTCAGCTACCTGTTCGAGAATAACAGAGATAGGGATACGTGTCCCTTTGATCACAGGCATTCCATTACAAACTCTTGGATTAAGCTCAATTCGATCTAATAAAACCATCACAATTCCCCCCGAAAAATCTTTCTTATATAATACTTTTTCCACCATATCATTGTCAATCTCCCCTCGGCACTCTTCCCTCTTTCCTGCCTTCTCACCTCTGACTTCTGTCTTCTGCCTTTAGTGCTCTTTCCTCTTCTCTCTTTCCTCTCTGCTGACTTATGACTTCAGCCTTCAGTCTTCTGCCTTCAGCCTTGACTTATCCCCTCTTTTCTCTTTCCTTTCTTGCCCCTAACGCTCTAAACGCTCCTAACGTTCATAACGTTTTAATAGATCTTTAGACCCACCACAGCAGACATAGCAGTAAAGTCATTATCGTTATGAAGGAGGAATAAATCATGCTCTAAAGCAGTCTGAGCGATAAGGCAATCGATAGTGCTTCGGACTGTAATGCCTTTTTTTTGGCAGTCAAAATAGATTCGGGCAACCTTGGCAAATGAATCAACCGGATCTTTGAGATGATAAAATCGTTGGGTCTCCAGATACCTTTTTAATGTTCTGTATTCCCTTTCTGACTTGGCCCCTTGAAGAACCTCCTGGAATATGAATGAGTTTATCCCGAATGGTATGCCTTGAGTTAAAACAAGTTCGAATTTCCGGCATGAATTGTTTTTGTATCCCTTAAAAAAGTCGATCAAAACAGATGTATCAACCAGAATCATTGCCCCTTCCCCGCGCGCAGGGATTTATAATCATATCCCTCGGCAAATTCGATCTTTCCTGCCAGATCAAGGAGGTTACGACGTCGTCGATTTTCAACAAATTCCTCTAACGCCTGATGAATAAGTTCTCTCTTGGTCTTTGCCTTGCTATATTTTAGTGCCTCTTTCACCAAACTGTCTTCGAGGACTATATTTGTACGCATTTTGACACCTCCTTATACACATATTTATACACATCTTGTCTCCTTTGTCAATGATCTAATCCTTTTTTCCTGCCCTCGCTTTTCCTCTCTTCCGACTCCCCTGGGCCGCCGAAGCCCATGCGGCGAAGGCGGCTCTTCCCTATCCTTTCACCAATTAACCATTCAACTATTTAACTATTTGACCAATTATCTGCTTTCAGCTCTTTCCTCTATCCTCTCTCCCTATAAAGATTCTTGACATATAGCAAAAAAGACGTATAATTAGCAGTAATTATTTCCGTATCATAGGAGGGCGACACATGGAATCTCAATACGCCACAAAAAGTTCCAAAGTAAAAACAACTGTATTATTTGAAAAAAACTTACTTGATGAAATAGACCAATTTAACCCTTTCCAGACAAGAAAAGAATTTTTGGATCAGGCTTGTAAGATTTATCTAAGAGAGTTAAGGAAGAGACTAATCGATGAACAACTATCCAAAGCATGTTCCGAGGCAGGTTATGAGGACACCCCGGTTAATGAAGAATGGGCGCCTGTTACTCTGGAAGGTTGGCAATGAATCCGCCAGGCAGGGGAGATATGTATTGGATCAATCTGGATCCAACGATCGGAGCTGAGATCAAAAAAACCCGTCCTTGCGTGATCATATCACCGGATGCAGCCAACCAAAGCGGGCCTTTGGTAATCGTGGCACCCATTACCAAGGCTGAAGGCAAAAAGGTCCGTTTTCACGAGATCTTGCTCCCTAAAGAATCATCAAACCTCCAATACAATTCAAAGATCAAGGTCTTTCAACTCAGATGTGTTGATAAAAAACGTTTGAGCAAATCAAAGATTGGCTCCATTCCCAAGGATACTATCAAAAAGCTGGACGAAAAAATACGCATAGTAACCGGTCTCTATTAATCCTATTTCCTCTTTCCTCTTCTCTCTTTTCTCGTTGCTCGTTACTCTCCACTCGTTACTGTTTTCTCTTTCCTTTTTCTTCAGCCTTCAGCCTTTCTCCATTCAACCATTTAACTAATTGACCAATCAACCAATTATCGCCTTGCTCCCTGCCCCTTTCTCCATGCCCATAGTTTTACCGGATGGACTCTATTTTGCCCCATATCCGAACAGGACCACACGGATGGTCTTTAGTATTATGGCTACATCCAGGAGGAAGGACATATTTTTTATATAATAAAGGTCATACTCAAGCTTCTCCTTACTTTCTTCAAAAGAGGCAGCATAGGGGAACATAACCTGGGCCCAGCCTGTTACTCCCGGCTTCACAGTCAGACGCTCAGCATAATATGGAATCACCTCTTTGCCGTTGCTGTTCCTGCCAAGGAAATTATTCACAAACTCGGGCCTTTCAGGCCTTGGACCAACAAAACTCATCTGACCCTTTAATACGTTAAAGAGCTGGGGCAACTCATCTATTCTCAACAGCCTGATAATTCTTCCAACCCGTGTTATTCTCTGGTCCCGTTCACCCACCCACACAGGGCCGCTTTCTTCCTCAGCGTCCTTTACCATGGACCTAAATTTTATAAGGTCAAATTCCTTTCCATCCTTTCCGACCCGGTTCTGCCGATAAAAAATCGGCCCCACAGAGTCCAGCCTGATAGCCAGGGCAGTCAACCCGATGATAGGGGACGAGATGATCAAAAGCACTGAAGACGAGGCAAAATCCACCAGTCTCTTTACCCGCTTGAAATAAAATTTGTGCTGGTGCATATGGGAGAAGAGAATCCACAAATCACTCACGTATTTCAAGGGAATCTTCCCCGCAATCTCTTCGTAAATAGACGTAATGTCCTGGATCTCAATACCCTGCTGGCTGCAATGGATAAGGTCATTGATCATCTTTTCATAGCGGCTTCTTCTCATTGCAAGGATTATGAGATCAGGCTCATACTTGGATACTGATTCAATAAAGGAATTTCCCTGGCATACAACAGTCACATCACAGACGCGGTTACCCTCTTTTTGCCTGTCAATCTCCAATAGACACACTATATCGAGATTCAACTGGGGATTTGCTTTTATTAGCCCTGCCACTGCCTCTCCACCTTTACCAGCGCCGACTATTATTGCCTTTTTAGCGTACCTGCCTGCCACGGCCAATTTGCTGTAGATCAAGCGACAGCAGACAATCAAAACAAAAAGGCTCGTCAAATAGATCAAAGATATTCCGCGTCCAAGAGGCGGATTGCCGGTAATATAAAAAAAGAAAATGGACACTACCCAAGCAAAGCATATCGCAAGTAATATATTGAACACTTCTCTTTTAGTAATGAAATTCTTCTTGAAATTATGAAGATCCATTACATAGAAAACGACTATAAAGATAAGGAGATTAGAGAAGTAATAGAAATGTTCAAACCTTAAATATTGAAATCTAAAGCCAAATCCCACCTTGATAAGGAAATATACATAAAGGGTGATAAATGGTACCACCGCCAGAATAACCAGATCCGCAAGAATAAGCGAGATCTGTTTCTTAGATATGGATTTCCTTGCAAGTATCATCTTATCCTTTTATCCATTTTATAATCTCAATTCCCTAGTCAAAAGTCTCCAGACCGTCACTCCGGTTAAAAAAACAATACCCCCTGTTTTCTTGACTTTTTAATTTGTCCTTACATTTATGGATGAGCACTATTTAACAGAAAGACTAACTAAATTATCAGCGATTAATTTAATTGGCTTGAAATTCATTAATTCTTCATTGCTTAGTTTTGGATATGATATCTTTTGATTCTTTCTCGATTTACCCTCAATAAAGTTTCTTAATTCAGTTATATTATCTGTGATAACTGATGCAAATTGATAGAAGTAGTTGGGCATATGATGATTCTTTAAATTCCAAATTAGTATATTATCACTACATTGTTTAGCAACTGCAAGCATGCCAGAATAGTGTGCTATATAATATTCACAGATAGGAAAATCATCTGTAAAAATAATATTTTTGTTTGGCTTAAGTATTCGATAATATTCTTTTTTTGAACGAGGATGGAGTTTGATATATAATTTTTTTTTTGAAGCGACGTAATCGTTCAAAATCTTTAAAAATTTTACAAAATCTTTCAACAGGTATCTACCATCTTCAACAAGTGACTGGCATATATAACATACAGCATCTTCTTTGATATTAAGGTCTTTTTCTTTCAGAATTAAAAAATCAGGATTGCCAATATATATCAAGTCCATTGAATCATAACCATATTTTTCTAAATAATACTCGTCCCAACTTTTATCAAAAACAAAAGCTTTTTTTGCTCGCAATCCATCAATATTTAAAAATTTTGTATCTGGAATTTTAATATTTTCGACAAGAAAAAATTTATAAAGTTCTAGGAGTGTGGGAATAATTGGGATTTTATTTATTCGAGACAACGAAATTGTATACTTTATATAGTTCATAAATTTCGAAAGCTTATTCAAAATAAGCTTAATCAAAGCGATCCTATCAAGTTTGTCCGACCATAAACCGTGTTGAACAATAAATGTTGGGATGTTTTTTTTATTAAATATAGACAATATAAGCATATCAGGTATTCTTTGTGCTATGGTAGTTAAAGATTTTGGTGGGTATTTTCCAATTAGAGTATTTATTTTTGGGGGGTCCAGATCAGAAATGTAGAATGACTTTCCTCCTTTAGGTATCTTTATCGGAGTACCGTTACCGTATTTCTCAGAATAAATAAAAATGAAATTATTGGTATGATAATTTTCTTGTAAATATTTTGATATCTCGGCGGGGTACCGATCAATTAAAACCTCATTCAAATCAAAAAAATAAAAATATTTATTCATTGATTAACGATCTCAATTTATTCATTTCTTCTACTGCTTTTTGACCTAAAAACAAAAAATCAGTACTAAAAGCAATAAAATTATATCCAGCCTTTTGTTTTTCAATTACTAGGGCACTGTCGGGCTCAATGACATGATATCCCATGCTCTTTTTGTGAGCGAGACAGACTTTTTCCACTTTTGTCAGGGCTTCCTTAACGACAGGTTCGTTATAACTCCCGGGTATTCCGAGAGAACCAGACAGATCATAAGGACCAATAATAATACCATCAATTCCTTCTACCTGGATGATTTCTTCAATGTTTTTAACACCGGCGATATGTTCGATTTGAGCAATTACAACAGCATATTCTTTCAACCAAGCCTTGTATTCATCAAACGAAAATCCGTAGCCCTGTGCCCTTGAAAGTCCAACTCCACGTTTGCCATCTGGGGGGTATTTAACATAATTTACTGCTTGCGCAGCATCCTCTTTGGTATTAATCATTGGCACAATTACCCCATCAGCGCCAGCATCCATGGCATGCTTGATAGCAACCTCCTCGTTTTTTGGAACCCTGACCAGGGCTGCAATATCTTTCGATTGAATGATCGCAATCATTGTCTGCATCATTGTTGGATCAATTGAGTTGTGCTCCATGTCAATCGTAAGCCATTCAAAACCGGCATTGCCCATGATTTCTGCAATGGAGGGATGCCCAATGGTAATCCACGAGCCTATGGTCAATTGGTTGGCTTTGAGTTTTTCTTTTAACTTTGTGTTTTTCATTGTTTTCTTTATGACAGTTGAATGATTAAGATTCAGATTGACGGTTAAAGACTTCTGCCAAAACCGTCACAGGTGCGCCGTTTGATTCCTCAACACGTAAAGGTAAAACAAACACTTCATGAATGGCAGTTGATGCATCGATTGATGTAAGTGACATATCCTCTATTGGCAAAACAGGCCGTTCCCCATTAAGCAAAGCTAAATGTGCATCCCTACCAAATTCCCGATGCTGAAAAGATGTAACCGAAATGAAGTCAAAACCAATCGCCCTTAATTTGGGGTAGGTTTGCTTTAGGAAAAATCCTAAATCAGGTGCCAAACCCGGATTTTCATTCCAATACTTTTCTGTATTTCTATACTGTTCATATCCAGTCTTAATGAGCAACAGTTCTGCATCCCGGTCAATCTCATACGTAGAAATATTTTCACTATCAATTAATACGGCATCAGAGCAATTTATTTCAATGCAGGCAATGTTCTTAAAAACCCAAAAAGCAGCTCTAAAGTCTGTTATGGTTTTTCCATCCGGCACAAAATGTCGGGGGGCGTCTATGTGAGTGCCAAAATGGTTATTTGAAAAATACCAGTTTGATGTCTCTGCCTTTGCTCCATTTTTAAAAGACGTATTTAAGTCATCAATAAATTTGTCCCTGTTACCATAGGATGGGGTATTCTTATCAATAGAATGAGATAAATAAAGAAATTTAGATCTTCCCATTTTTTCTTATGTTTAACAAGAACTCTGCCCAGTAAAAGTCTTCCATATCATCGATGTCGATGGCTTCAAGTCTATCCATCGGGAACATCATTGGGTTTGATCCTAATCTATTTTTTGTTTTGCGGTTAGTATCCCGGGAAAAAATATACAAACAGGAGTTTTCCTCATAAATAGGATCCAGCTCCTGGGTTCTTATTAAATGTTTAGGATCATGGTTGATCGCGGATCCATCTCCCCAGTAAAATCGGTTTTTTATAGGGGTTACGCTAAATAAGGCATCATGTTTGGTTTGGGCAAAAAATGCTTCGATGGCCTTATCGATGGTTTGGGATCTTACCAGAGGGTTTGTGCTATGGGTTTGAAGATAATATTCACCCTTGGTTTGAGAAAGATCATATTCAATCAAGGGCTGAATGCTAACCATATCGCCCAAAAGAAAGTCAGGGCGTTCCAGGATAGTTACACTAAAATGGTCTTTAGCACTTTTCGCAATTTCAGGGGAATCGGTATTGATGATAATTTCATCAATGTATTTACTTACTGATAGTGATTCCAGAATCCAATGAAAAGTTGGTTTTCCACACAATATACGAATATTTTTATTGGGCACCCGTTCAGAGTGCCCTTTCATGGGAACTAAGGCCTTTATTTCAGGGATTTTCATTTAAATTGTCACTTTAATGGTTATTTTAATTCAATTCTTTTTCAAAGTATTCCTTTAACCATGAAATAAAACGCTCATCATTTTTCACAGCATCTTTGAAAATTTTACCATATCCTTTATTCAGGATCAGACGTAATTCTGTTCCCACATTTTTTTTATCCTTACTAATGGTCTGGGAAAATTTATCCAAAGAAATGTTATTTATTGAAGTCCCATGCCATATTTCCTTTAGTAGCTCTCTGATCTCCTGTCGTGTATACTCGCTGAGATACCCGAGTTTTACGGAAACAAAGTTAGCCATATCCATCCCGTAAGACACCGCAATCCCATGAGGTATTTGGTAATCAGTAAGCGATTCAATGGCATGACCGAAAGAATGGCCATAATTAAATACCTGCCTTTCGTTTCGATCGAATTCATCAATTTCAATATAGCTTTTTTTAATTTCCAGGCTTCGGGCAATTATTCCTGCCAATACTTTCTTATCAATCAAAGCTTGATGGTAGTCTTGTTTAAATCTTTTAAAATCTGCCTCACTTGCTACAATAAAATAGTGACACATCTCACCAAGTCCTGATTTCATTTCTGCATCGGATAGGCTATCCAGAAAACCAGGATTTATTAATATTTTATTGGGAGGATAAAAACCACCGATTTGATTTTTAAATACTCCAAAGTTTATAGATGTTTTACTGCCGATGCAACTGTCACCTTGAGCCAGGAGAGTGGTAGGATAAAATAACCAATCAACTCCACGATACATAATGGAAGAAGTGAATGCGGTTATATCTTGTGTTATGCCCCCACCGATCCCGATTAATCGATTATTTTTTCTAAATCCATTGTCTATTAAAAACTGAATTATCGGAATTAATTCCTGAAAAGATTTTTGTTTTTCGGTTGCATCAATAATAATATGCTTTTTGCTTTCGAGAATATTGTTCAGCTCATTGGAATAGAGGTTATTGACTTTTCTGTCGATAATAAGAAAGTCACCCTCTTTCAATTCCTGAATTAGGGAATTCCTTGTGTTGCTGATAAATTGGACCTCGTAATCATGAACAACTGATTTAACTGTGAAATTAAACAGTGGAGTACCCTCCATCAATTATTATATTTTGACCTGTTAGATAACTATTAAGATCACTGCATAAAAACAATACTATATTTGCAATTTCTAACGGTTGAGCCATTCTTTTTATTGGAATCATCCCGGCTATTTTTTCGATTTCTTCAGGGGTATTGGTGCTTGCAGTTAATTCGGTCAAAGTAAATCCAGGGCCAACGGCATTCACTAAAATATTGTTTTCCGCCAATTCTACCGAAAGGGTTTTAGTTAAGCCTACCAGGCCCCATTTGCATAAGGTATACAATGACCGACCAGGTTTTGTTATGGCGCTCCAAATAGAGGTAATATTTACAATTCTACCGTAATTATTTACTTTCATCAGCTTACTAACCTCCCGGCATATCAGGTAGGGGGCTTTAAGATTGACGTTGTTCAGGTAATCATAATCATCAGAAGAAGTATCCATATTCAGATTAATACGGTTTACACCAGCATTATTTACTAGGATATCAATCTTTTTCTGTTCTTTGATCCAGTCCAAAAAAAGTGTGGTTGATTTTTCTCCGGAAAAATCAACTGCTTTATAGCTTACCTGTTCAGAATCATTTGATTCATTTAAACGCTTTATTTCGTCTACACTGGTTCCGGTCAAGAATACTTTGGCTCCGGCTTTCACAAGCAATTCTCCAATGGATTGACCAATTCCCCTTGTCCCGCCTGTAACTAGTGCGGTTTTTCCGGTCAGATCAATTATTATTTGAGATTCAGTTTTCATCTTTTACTTTTCAGGAATGGCTAAGAATTCTTCATCTTCCGAAAGGTAATTTACAATAAGGTGATCATAGATCATGTGTAAATCTTCTATAGGCCCATAATCACCTTTTGGATTTGGAGTGTATAAAGTGCAATTACATACTTCTTTTAATTTTCCCCCGGAAAAACCTGTAAAACCAATTGAAGTTCCGCCGTTTTCATTTGCATATTGAGCAGCCCTGATCACATTTTCAGAATTGCCGCTTGCGGAAATACAAATAATTACATCACCTTTTTCAAAAACTCCTCTAATCTGTTCTACAAAAATATCATAAAAACATGTGTCGTTGCCAACAGCGGTTAACATGGGAACATTGTCAGTTAAAGCCCTTACTTTGGGTCTGAATTTTGTAAAATACCTGAGAAAAAAACTAAAATCAGCCTGCATGTGCGAGGCTGTGGCTGCACTTCCTCCATTGCCGCAAAGATAAACAGTTTTGCCTTTTTTGAATGCGTTAACAATTATGTCGATTGCTTTTTCAAGATCGTTAAGATTTACCTGATCAAGCAATCTGTTCAATCTTGTACGGTAATCATTGAAATAGTTTTTAAGTGCGGTTTTTCTATCCATATATTTTTTCGCTATAGTTTAAAAATCTTTTTGTTCATATATCTTGTCAATTATTCGCATTAGCTTAAGTGAGTCATCTGTGTTGCCAATTTTTATAGAAGTGTCATTTTCAATAGCGTCAAAAAAATGTTCTATCTCATAACGCCAGCTATAATTATCAAGATATTGAGTTTTAACTTCATCTTTCCAGGTAGCTGCAGGGGCAGTAGTTCTGTTTTTAGCAATAGAAAGAATCTCTTCACCGTATGACATTGTAGAGGTGATTAAACCATTCAGAACCATGTAACCTTTTTCCATAAAAATCTCAAGAGAGAAAAGGTGCCGCCATTGAGTCATGGTAGAGTGGAGGTTAGCCGCCATACCGTTTTTGGAATTTTTAAGGATGACAAACGCATTATCTTCAACTTCCAGCTTCCAGTATAAATTTGACACATCTGCCTTTACAATATCAAAATCGCCACCAAGGTGAAGAAAAAGATCAAGCATATGAATCCCTTGATCCATTAAAATCCCGCCTCCAGCCAACGCTTTTTTAGCCCGCCAATTATTATAATAATCTTTTGTTACGCTTTTCCCATATCTGCCCCGCATCCATAGAATCTTTCCAAATTGACCGCTATCAATAATCTCTTTCATTCTGATTACACTATCATGATGACGATGATTAAATCCATACATCAGTTTTTTTCCGCTTTGCCTTTCAGCTTTAATAATCTCATCCATGTCTTTAGCGGTAAAACAGGGAGGCTTTTCACAGAAGACATGTTTGCCTGAATTTAGTGAGCGAATAGTCAGTTCTTTGTTCAGATAATTAGGAGTACACACAAAAATAACACTGATTTCTGGATGTTTGATGATCTCTTCGTTACTCAGGTTGGGAATATTCCCTAAATCTGAACCGCCGTACGGGTCAGATATTGCAATTACATTTGCTTTTTCTGTTTCTTCAATGGCTTGATGGCGTATTGTTCCCATCTTGCCATAACCAATAATTCCTGCTTTAATTCTCATAATGTCCTTTCTTGTTACGTTTTATAAAATAATATTTATCCTTAAATGGGCCTACTGGTATATGGGTAAATATAGCTTTATTTATAAGTGATAGCGCTGTATCTAAAGAGCACGTAAAAGAACCCAAAGCTTCCAGTTCATTATCACAATCAAATTCAGTAAATTGAGAAAGTGCTTGATCTCCGATAGATTTTAAATCAGCCACTTTAGACAATAAGTCCAAAAATATTTTCTTTTTTTCATTTGATGAAAAGCGTAAAAGGGTATTGAAATCCTGTTTAGGGAAGCATTCAAGCTTTGAATCAAAACCAACATTAATGATATGAAAATCATCAGAAACCACTCTTCTTGAAATATAATTTAAATCCTTTATGGTATTCTCAATAACGTATTTTTCGGGTTGATGATATTTTCTGTTTTTCCCAAAATACCTGGGATCAAAATGATTCGGATCATCATCATTTTGTGAAATAATATCTATTCCTTTGTCTTCAAGTTTTTTAGCAGTATCATGGATACGATAATTCATATCCACGCCTACTAAATAAACCTCGCTAAATCCCAAATGCTTTAGAATCTGAAACCCTTCATAGATAACCGTTCCTCCAGGATAGATTTTTGGCAACTGTTCAGAAAAACCTTTTTTTACAATCTGAAGTGTCCAATACACATTTTCATATTTTGTCAAATTTTTTATATAATTGTGTCCACGAAAATGAATTCCCGGAAAAAATGAATAGGTAGTTAACGGAACAATCTCATCTAACTCACGTATTAAATCTGAGAGCACTAAATTGTCTGTTGTAAGAAAAAAATCCGGAACCCAGTTCAGTCTCTCATGCATTATATTGAATCTATTGAAGCACATTTTATACTCATTTTTCAGCAGATACAGAGGAGTTTTATTCAAGCTAGGACCATTTCCTATAACAAATACACGTTTCCCTTTGTATCTGTCCTTAATTATTTCCCAGCGCTCGGTTTCCTTATCCAAATCGATCTTCTTGGCAAGTCGCCAGGCTTTGTAGCGATTGTATGACTTTCTCCTGACAGAATGAAATCCTTCACGCCGGAGGGTTTTTAAAACTTTTTGCAATAAATCAAACATTTAAATTCCTGTTTAATACATCTAAAAGATTTTTTACCGCCTGGATTTCCATCTTCAATTTCCCTTCTTTGGCATATGAACCAATATGAGGGGTTAGAATTACGTTTTGCAAATCACATAATGGACCATTGTATGGTTCATTTAAAAAAACATCTATTGCTGCTCCAGCCAGTTTATTATCCTTGAGCGCCTCAAACAGTTCCTGTTCATCAACAACGCCTCCCCTTGCAATATTTACTAAAAAGACACCGTTTTTCATTAAGATTATCTCATCTTTTCCGATAAATGGGCTTGTGCTTTCCGGTATGTGTAAAGTTATTATGTCTGATTTTTTCAACAACTCATTCTTTTCCACGAATATAACATTATTTTTATCTGCCCAAGTATTATCAGGATATAAATCGTATCCCAACACTTCATTTCCTAAACCTCTGAATAATTCGGCTACCCGTTTACCAATTCTACCTAAACCAATTACACCGACTTTTTTCTCAAATAAGAGACTGCCTGTCTGCTTTTTCCACGTTCTTTTTTTCATATCGCAGTGGGCTTGTGGAATTCTGCGAAGCATAGCCAAAGTCATGCCTATGGTTAACTCGGCAACACTCTGTGTTGGACCATCCGGGGTGTTTGTTACAGTTATGCCTCTTTCCTTCGCATAATCCAGATCAACATTGTCCATGCCCACACCTACCCTGCTGATGCACTTCAGCTTTGGTAAGGCATCTATTACCTTTTTAGTTAATGGCTCTACGCCGGCAACAATACCTATGCAGTACTTAGCAAGATCTATGACTTCATTTTCGTTAAGTCTTCTCCCAAAAGGATTGTTAATAACTTCAAACCCGTTTTTTTTTAGTAAATCAAAGGGCTCTTTGCTTATCTCACCAAAAGAAGAAGGGGATGTTAATACTATTTTCATATTTTATTTACCTTTTAAAAATTGTATGTTTTAGGGAAACAAAACCTACTCCCCGATTATCCAGATGAAATGCCTTTTTTGTAGATTATCTACCTAATCTAAGGGGGTCGCCACTGGGCTGTGTCGATTCGCAACTAGCCTCAGCGAGTGCTTAAAAAGCGCCGGATTGTACGCCAACCCTAACATGCTACCGGAATAAAGCCATAAATACCTTTCATGCCATGTGTCATGCACAAAACCTTTCAAATGCAGAAATAGTGCCATCATACAAAAACAGGCAGCAATGTAAACAATCTCATTGCCGCGATCCTTCAGCATTAACCTTATCATTCGCACACTGCATGAAATACAAATAAAAAAATTCAGCAAATAGGCCAACATGGTTAAGATACCAAGTTCAGCCCAAATACCGAGGATGTTATGGTGGGGATAGTCGCCCGTTCTCTCAGAATACTCTAGCCACCCTGCCCCGATAATCGGGTCCTTTTTAATCATTTCCCAGAGATCAGAGTATATAATGACCCGTTTATTATCGTCTTCTATTTTATTTATAACTGCTTCCCCTGCTTCGTGAATGTCTTCGACGACACGACTTGTGGATTCATAAAAAGGGAGTAACAATATTACAGAGACAAATGATGTAAATATCAGAGTCATAGTTATTTTTCTGACTTTTTTTAATGACATCTGACCACAAAAAAAAACAAGCGCCATAAATAAAAACGAAATAAACGAACCGATTGAAAACATAATCGCAAAAAAGAATATAAGAGGAATAGAAGCAGTGATAACCAATATTTTATCTACGGTTCTTTTACAGCCAATCCAGACCGCCGGGACAAATAACAAGATGCATGCAAGCAGATTGGACTGCTCGGTTGATTGCAAAAGGGTTCCACCAATTTGTGGACGGGCAATTCCAAGTGCCGAGGAAATGGTATACAAGAGCATGTCATTTTTATAAAAGTAATAGCCAATGAATAACGTAAGACCTGATGCAAACAGGTAGGTATACCGAAAAATCCATGAAAAATACTCTCTTCGTATCGGCGCAAATCTAAATGTACAATAGGTTGATAAGATTATCAGTGTCCATTGCATCAGTCTAACATAACTTGGCATGCTCCACGTTAGTAGATTGTGAAGTAAAAATGTCGCCATCCAGGAGAACAGAATAAGTAAGTTAATCGCGTCTCGATTGGTGAATATGGGATTAAAATAAACGATACTCAAAAAAAACAGCAATAAAGCCAGCGGTAACATAATAACGTTATTCAGGACTTGGTTTATCTCGTCCCGGAATTCGGTTGACGGTCCGGAAATTATAATGTTAAGCGGCGCTAGGAGGGTTACCAGGACAAACAGTATGCCAAAAAGCACAAGACAAATCGTTGTGTTTCGGTACTGTCTCTTTGTCATCCCATAATGTGGTGTGTGTTTATTCATAATGGTTTGTAATCGATATATTGAGCCTGAAAAATCTCTTAAATCGCCTCATTTCTTCATTACCGATGGTAATATTCAATCGTCACTTGACAGGGTGGACCAAACAACCCTGCAGTAATTTAACTCAAATGGGTTGGTAACAGTAATGAATTTGATCTTCTCGTTGCTTTGACCAAGTCGCCTGATAATCATGGCTTAGGACAAAATCATGAACTTCCTCTACTGTAGAGTTAAATGATGGCAAAAAATTTGGATGTAACTCTAAAAAAATCAACCTTGGTTTTTCACCTAGTTGACCACTGAGTAGTTTTTTACTTCCTCGCAAACACAACACTTCAGCACCTTCAATGTCAATTTTTAGAACAGTAGGTAAAGGCAAATTACCAGCTAAAATCTCATCATCCAGGGTTCGAGTTTCGACGGTTATCTGATTTTTAGGAGCGCCTTTTCTATTAATTTGTTCCCTCAATGTTGGTGCCTTTCCGGAAGCTCCATCAGTAAATAGGCTCACCTCTCCTGCTAAATCACTGACTGCCCAAGTGACAAAAACGACATTTGATATATTATTTAGAGAAACGTTATGTTTGCAGCGTTCCATGGTTTCTGGATCAGGCTCAAATGCGATTACCAGTCCCGACTTAGCAAACACAGCACCATGAACTGTAATTAATCCGACACTAGCCCCAATATCAAAAATTACGTCATTCAGTTTTAGCGATTTCATGAATTTACCGAGAAAAAATCTTTCATTACCGTAGTTAGCTATTCTCCAGTACTCAACCTGACTAAATGCCTCAAATTCCAGATTTGTTTCATTGGCCTTCAATGTAATTTTAACGGGAAATTTTTGCTTTTTTTGTAAAATTAGCCGTTTAATTTTCTTGGCAAGTTCTATGGGAGTAAATCTATTAATCATTATCTGTATCCTTGATATCGCTTTTCATAAGAAATTCCTTTTTCACGTCAGATTTTATTTGTATTCTTTTTTATATCATTAAAAAAATTATCAAAATATAATTCGAATCGATAGGTTTGTTCATAGCAATCCAGAGCGTTTCTTCTATAGTATTCAAGCTGATCGCCAATTTTTTTTATTCCGCTAACAATTTCCTCTACTGGCAGCGCCATCCCAATACGATATCTTTCAACAAAGGCCTTTAATGACGGGAAATCAGAACAGATCAGTGGAAGACCTGCCTTCAAATATTCTGCAATTTTGTTTGATGAAAATAATATTTCTGAAAAGTTTTCATTTATTTCTTCATAGAACGCCAGCCCAATATCAGCAGACGATAGGGCGGATGCCAGTTCAGTATAGTCAATATATTCCCAGGAAAAATATACCGGCAGACCGATAGCCCGGTCTTTCATTTCATGGAAATACGGCTTTTGAATGGCATCCTCACTCCAGGTATGCATGACCAACACATAACCTTTGGGCCAATATCTAACGCTTTGAATAATTTCCAGACATTTAGCCCATTGTTTGAAGTTGCCGGAATAAATAACGATGCGGTCACTATCCGGAATGCTGAATCTGTTTCTAAAAAAGTTGCTTTTCTTTTCGATACCAGGGCCCATAGAGGCAACCGGCAGCGTATGTATTTTATCTCTATCAACCGCATTAATTTGTGAAAATATGTTTTTTCGAAGTGGGCTCGGAACAACTGTATGGGATATTTTTTGAATTTCTCTGAATTCAAGAATTTTTTTTACCAGTTTATTTTTTGTAACTGGGGATATTTGTCTGTCCCAATCTAATAATTCCATGTTGAAATAGAGAATCCTATTTTTTTCTTTGACACAGTTGAGACAAAACAGGCTGTAATGTTCTACAGGGATAATGAATGTGTATTGTTTTTCCGATAGATTTTTCCTCAACCATTTCGAGAAACGATAAATATCAAAATAAAACAAAACCATACTCAGGTCAGTTGATATCCGTTTAATCACAGGTGCAAGCAGATTACCCGTCAATCCAAAAGCATAACGGTAACACTTAATGAGGATCCTCATTTTTTTGTCATTAAAAATTAAAATATGTGTATCGGGGAGGTCAACAGGCGAGCTATTAAAATTTCTGTAATTAATATATATATCTATCCGATAGCCTTTTTCAGCAAACATCTTTATGCTGTTGATGATCATTGAAGAGGCTCCAAGCGGATAATCATATAGAATAAGGGCGATGCGTTCTTTTTGGGTCTTAGATACCATTTATTTCCGATATCTCTGACACTGTGATGGATCGCGATAAACCATTCCAGAACAGATCCACAATCATGGCTCTTGATGTAGATTCCGAAATCATTTAGAGATTATAATTTTATGTTATCGAAATAGATTCTAATTTGATAGAGTGGTATAGGTTGAAATCAATAAAATATTTAAAAGAAGGATGGTCTAGAGTAAAGGGTGATTCATAAAAAAGTATTTATATTTGAGGGTATTTTAATGGGCGATTACCCCCATCTTTTGTATACATTCAATCCAACCCTTGTAATTAGATTCTTGCCGAAAAGGTAGGAAAGATTTATTATTTTTTGTAGTCCGATTATGCCTTATTGTGTTCCTTATATTTTTACCCATGGTAAATGTTTAACTTCTTTCCATGTTTTTTCTCTACTTTTTTTTGTATAAACATTATCATGAATATTTTCCACACTTACTTCAGGGAAATAATCCTGTCCAACATTGTTGATCATAAAAATTGCGTTAAATCCATAACGATGAGAACCAACTAATCGATAGCCTTTTTTATCTAATAATTTCTTCATGCCCAATAGTGAAACGCCCAAAAACTCAGGGTGTAAACCTTTCATTCTGTCGAAATCGGATTGATAGGGAATAGTCAAGGCCAAATCGCTTGGAATTACATCATGTGTTTCACAAATTATTACTCGCGGTTTTATTACATTAATTGCCTCCATAATGTAATAATCGTTTCCATCAATATCTAAGCTAAGCAAGTCAATATCACCTTTGAACCCATTTTCTGAAATGAGCTGATTGATATTTTCTCGTGTTATCCACGCTTGCTTAAAAATGCGAGGATATAGCCATGTTGACTGATCGTTCAAATAAAATTTAATGCCTCGTTCCACATTGTATTTATTTCCATCAAAAAGCAAACCTTCCCAACCATGATTTATAATAAGGTTCGCTGCCATGCAATGGATACCATTCCCAGCGCCTATTTCCACAACGCGTTTATTTGTGGTGCCAATTATCGAAAAAATATATAATAAGATCCCGTCTTCTTCAAACTGAGAATGCACTCTAAAACCTACATCTTTAAAAGATGGCATTTCTCCAGGAGTTGATATCTTTTTCATTAAACGAAATTGGTTGGCAATTATAGCTTGCTCAATTTGAGTGTTCGGTTCTTGCAACCATTTATAAATTGCATTATAAATAATTTTTTTAATTATTTGTTTAAATCGATAAATCATAATTTATGTGTCCTAATATTTTTATTTTACATATTTGCACTAATTAGGATTATCGCTACTCAATGTAATTGCGGCGCAGCACATATTCAGCTAACGAGGCATCATTTTTGAATAATTCCTGATGATATAGCCAACCAGCTTGATAGGTAGCTTTTATTTTTTTTTGTATTTCCTTATCACACCTGGAATCATTGATATGAAATTGTTTTATCATTGTTAATAATTTTACAGCAGGCCATCTCACAATTTTTTTTGCAGAGCTAATCATTTGCTTAAAATTATGCTTATTCTGGAAGGTCTGTAAGTATTGATCTCTGATTTGAGAAAAAGAATCCGAAATGCCCTGATTATAAACGCGCCTGCAGAAATACTCCTCCGTCATTCTGCTGGCAGGAACCAGATGATATAGGGAGGCTTTAGGATGATAGAGGACTTTATAACTCTTTTCTAATATATACCTGGAGACATGACTTTCACCATCACCACGATACCTTATTAGCTCTTGTGGCATGGCATCGGGATGAAAACCTCCTGCTTCCAATAAATTTTTTTTTCTTATAGAAAAATTACATCCAAATACATGTTTTGGAGAAATCTCTCTTATCTCGTCACCAAGATCAAGAATGCTGAGATACCCGAGCACTCGTCTCCCCTTTCGATCTTTTTCCCACATCTCCATAATCCAATCTGGGGGTTCTATCTCAAATTTCGGCATGTTTTTACCGCCCACAAGCACCACATGTGGGTCTTGAAAACTTTCTGCAATTGCTTCCAGCCATGTTGGAAAGGCTTCGATATCATCATCCCCATACACAAGAATTTCTGATTTGGCCATTTTCATGCCGAGATGACGCCCTATGTGAAGTCCCGGTTTCTCTTCATAGAAGTATCGGAGCTGGGGTATCCTGCTTTTGAAAGAAGCACTAACTTCGCTGGTATTGTCTGTGGAGCCATTGTCAATAACAAGCACCTCAAACTTATCAAGAGGATACGTTTGTTTTGCCAATGACTCCAAAGCACCAGACAAATACTTAGATCTATTCCTTGTCGGAATGATGACAGATAAAAAAATCATTTTATCCATGCCCAATAAAGATTTGGCAATTTTCCTGCTTTTGTTGCCCTCGGGGAAATAAATTCTTGAACCACTTTTTTCACACCTTCCGCCCAGCCGTAATCATGCATAATAATAAGCCCACCGGCTTTGAGATATGGCAGCCAGCTTTCGACATCCGCCCGGCAGCCCTCATAGGAATGATCTCCGTCTATAAAAAGTAGATCAATTTTTTCGTGAAAGTCCCTTGCCACTTCAATAGAATGACCGCGAAGAGAAACAATAATGGTTCGGTACCTAAAAGTATTTTCCTTAAATTCCAACCAGGTATCGCGCTGTCCTTCTGACATGCTTTCGTTATTCCATGTATCGACACAATAGACCTTCGCGCCCCCCCGTATTTCTGACGCACCGGCCGCGAGAAAACAGGAGCTGGCGCCCAAGTAACTTCCTATTTCCAGCAGTACACTTCCTGCCGCTTGCCTGCAGGCAAGTCTATAAAGAATTAATCGCTCCTGAGAAGTCATATGTGTAAAAATTCGCCTCGCTTGTCCATGACCACCTAGTTGAAAGCGGATATAGTCTGGCAGAAAAGGCACGATACTCTTTATACTCGCTGCCATTGCCCATGTTTTCCAAAACGCCTTGTGGATCAATGAATCAGAAGTCATTTTTTTCAATACCGAGAGACAAGTTTTCCGCAGATGGTCAAGCAATTGCTGCTTTCTTAATAATGGCTCGCGTCTGCTGTACAAAGTTCTGATCAAGGAAGCAAAGACAGCTTAAATAGGTAAGGCTACCTGTGCCTAGAAGAATTGCAAGTGATATAGAAACGTGAGGGACATGGATCAAAGGCAAGATTACCCATTTTAGGACGGCAACGCCAAAGGCCATGGCCATCGTTGAGATTATCATTGGTTTGCCTTCGTGCCACAGATAGAAGGGGGAAACATTAAGCATTTTGACGCAAAGGTATATATGGATAGGTATAGCGATCATTGCTACGGCCAAACGTGTTATCGTGAAAGTTTCTAAACCACTTTGCGCAGCAATATAGTATGCAGGCAGATAATATAGAACAGCTACAAACATAAGTTTTGTATTCATATCCGGACGCCCCATCGCCCTGTATATTTCCGTGTTAATACCAACAAGCCATGCAATTCCATGCATCAATCCTAATACACTCAGCACAAATCCCAGACCCTCCCATTTCTGTCCGAACAAGAAAGTCGCTGCTTCGGGACCGACAAGCAATAGTCCTGTACCCATAGGCAGGGCCAAGGCGAAGACGATACGGTTAACCCGGTGAAAGGCACTTGTCAGAGCAGGCAAATCATCCTGAAGACGGGAAAAAGTGGGATAGAGAATCGGAAGAAAAGGATTTAGAGCGAGACCGAAAATTATCGTAACCAGCATCCATCCTGTACGATAGACGCCGAGATCATGGACGCCGAGAAATCTTCCGACGATGAGGTTGTCTCCCCAGACAATGAGCCAAGCGCCGAAACTTTCCAGCAGAACCCATAGCCCGAAGCTAAACAAAGATCGCGCTAGAACGACATCATATCGGAATGTTGGTCTCCAAGGGCTTCTATTCCATAAGAGATAGAGGTTAAGAACCTGACCTACCAGCGACCCCACAACAAGGGCCCAGACACCGTATCCTAACAAGGCAAGGGGAATGGAGAACAGACCCGGAACGAAAGCGGTCAAGAGCTTGATCCAGAAGAGACCTCGGAAATCAAAATCTCTGACGAACAGAGCCTGCTGGACCGACGAAAGGGAGGCAATGACGATCTGGAGGCCCAAGACACGGAGGACAGGTCCTGAGGGGGGACTGTTGAAAAATAGGGCGATGGCCGGGGCAGCAATGAAGAGAAGAAGATAAATCAATACACCCAGAACCGCATTTGTCCAAAATACCACATGGGCGGCCTCTTCCGGCGCTTCATTGGTCTGGACCAAAGCCTTACTCAAACCGGCATCCCAGAACATCTGGGCAAAACTGATGGCGATCATGGCCGTTGCTACCACCCCGAAGTCCGATGGGGCCAGAAGACGGGCCAGTACTACCAAAATGATCGGAGACGCTGTCCGGGAAACAACCTCCATCAAGGCCGACCACTTTACAGATCGTGTCGCTTTCTCAGCAATATTTTTTATTGAAGAAGTATCGTCCACTAGAGAAAGATTTCTATCAAATCCAGAACTGATGCCCAGGACATTTTATGAAGATATAATCATTGCCATTGTCATTCAATAATATTTTGCTCATATAGGCTATACTAAGTGACCGGAACCATGTTGGAAACATCGAGCTTTGATCCGCATTATCGGTCATTAGATCATGACCGTAAACTAAAGGGTCTCCGCGTCTAAAAACCCACCCACCATCATTATTGTGGTTTGCCAACAACCAAATCATGGCTTTTTCCATCGCTTCTAGTATATCTTGTTTACGATAGTCAGTCATAAAACTCATCTTAACAAGTGGATCAATCGAGTCTATATCTTCACACGCACTGGAGTTCAAAGGCACACCAAATCCACCGAGCCGATTTTGAGTAGCAAGGCAACTGTCAATTATTCGTTCAATATATTGGATAGGACGTTCATCATAGAAATATAAACACCATAAATGATAACCTGTTTGAACACCCATAGAAAGATCTCTAGCCGTGAGATTTCCATATACCCAATAACCTGTTTGAGGATCTTGATGTTGGTCCAACCAATTATACATCTCATTCAATGGCTCATTACACCAGTCCTCTCCTTGAAAGTTCCGAGCGTACTGTAGCATTGTGCCATAATTCTGAATTTCGTTGCTTACCCCGACTGCATCCTGCTCCCAATTTCTACCTACAAGCCATTTGGTCATCTCACCATGCTTGCGGAAAATATTAAGGAGGCGGAAAGGTTTTAATACTTTCCCGCCAAGGACTGTTAATGCCATAATCACATGCAATGCAAGGTGCCGCCATCCCCACCAGTCCGCATCTTCAGCAAGAGGAATGTCGATTAACTGATCACGAAACAAACCGTCATCACACTGATAGTTCTGTATATATTTTATCCAGTCGCGCCTTTGCGTAACTGAAAGGTTATCCAAATCATCATACAGGTGCCGCGTTAAGGCCGCATAGCAGGAAGCGTATAACAAGGCCGGCCCTTTCGGCTTGTACGAATAAGCGCCGATACAAACTTCCGGTTTTTGATTCGATCTTATATATTCCAATGTTGCATTGTGTATTTTTTGAAAGTCATTATGCGACGCTGTTAGCCATTGAGTCCGACCTTTTTCAACATGCTTTGGCAGAGTATGACGTAAATAGACCTGACGTTTTAACCGCATCGCCAAAGACAACGTCTTTTGTGCCCCAACCCTGCATGCGTGATTTAACGTATCTTGCAAACCTTTTTCTGATATGCGATTACTCAACATCTTTATCATATCCCGCATCTCCTGTTCTTAAGATATATTATCATTTACTGTTTAACTCCTTCAGTTTGCCCAATTGCCAAACAATTCCATGTTTCTTCTGTAGCTGGTTTTTCAGGCTCGTTGAAATTAGAAATTTCAAGCAGATTTATACCTGACTGTGTAAAAAACAAGTCCATTTCCTGCGGGAAAAAATAACGCATTCGGTGTGTTTCTTCTGTCTCACTTACAACCTGTTGTTCTTTGATCAACCACGTTTGATAACAAACATCAGCAGTATGATGATACGCATCAAGAGATCCAGAGGCTACCCGAATGACCTTGCCATCAGAACTCGGGATGATCTTGATTCGATCACCGGGACGGATTGAAAGAACTGCCGGACCATACCAGACATCGCACAAAAACAGGCCACCGGGGCGTAAATGTCTGCGTACTGTGCGCAAAGCAGCCAGAACATCCTCATTGGTTATTTGATAACCAAGTACTGCGAACATCATAAGAACAATATCAAATTGTTGATTCAGTTTTAGAGAACGAACATCTCCTTCTAAAAATTGAGTCTGCTGTTGAGGGGGTGAAATTTGAGATTGTAATTTTATCTTTGCATGTTTGACCATTTCAGAAGAGCGGTCCACACCGGTAACCTGATAGCCGCGTCGGGCAAGAGGTATGGCATGGTTACCTGTACCGCAACCCAAATCAAGAATAGTGCTGACCTGACCATCGACATGACGATGGAATATATTCTCAATCATGTCGCACTCGGCTTCGTAGTCCTTGTCTCTGTAGAATAAGTCATACTCTTCTGCATATACACTGCCGAATACCTGATTTTTCACTTCAGTCTCCTTCACAAATTAGCCTTCTTGTAATTGTTTGATCCCGTCGCAAATATACCTTATCTTGTCCTCGCTGAGGCTACTGGCGCTTGGAAGGTAAAACCCGTTTTCTGCAAGATTATTGGTTATTGGATAACAGCCGGACCCATCGCTTCCAAATTTCAAAAGTGAGGGTTGGCGATGCATCCCTATAAAAAACAGTCTGGTATCTATTCCCTTTTCTTTTAACAGGTGGATCAGTTCATCTCGCATTCTGCCATATTTTTCAGGATCAAGCAGAATGCCGTTCATCCAGAAGACGTTTTCAGCGTCTGTCTGATCTTTTTGCAGAATAATGCCCTTTATATCCTTGAGATATTTCCTGTAGAGCTTCCCGTTACGGATTCTCATTTTCTTGTATTCATCAGCTTTTTCGATTTGGGCCAGCCCAATGGCGGCATGGAGATTAGACATACGGTAGTTAAAGCCGATGTCATTGTGGATATAGTTACGTGGGGCATCTGGGTCGAAACACATGTTCTTGAAATAAAGTGCCCGTTTATACAATGTTTCATTGTTAGTCACCACCATACCGCCTTCACCAGTGGTCAGGTTTTTATTCGCAAAGAAACTGAATGCAGCAATATCTGAGAAGCTGCCAGCCTTTTTGCCTTTATACGTTGCACCGTGGGCTTCGGCAGCATCTTCAATAATCAAGAGATGGTGCTTTTTTGCGATCTTATATATCGCATCCATATCACACGGATTACCAAATATATGTACCGGCATGATTGCTTTTGTTCGAGGCGTAATCTTTTCCTCGATCTTTAATATATCAATATTCCAGGTTTTCTCATCTGCATCCACAAAAACAGGCATTGCACCAGTGTAACAGACGGAAAAAGCCGAAGCGATCATGGTAAAATCGGGAATAATCACCTCATCGCCTTTCCCAATACCGAGGCACGTTAATGCGAGATGAAGCGCAACAGTGCCATTACATACGCCCACAGCATATTTCACACCGCAATAATCAGCAAAGGCTTCTTCAAATGCCTTGACGTACTTGCCGGATGAACTTATCCATCCTGTACGGACGGCATCATCCACATATTTTAATTCGTTCCCGTTAAGATATGGCTCACAAACCGGAATCATTGACATGATAAATCTTCCTCAAATCTCGTTTTATCATCTTCTCCCACATAAGGCCCCTGCTTGATTTCTATCATGGACGTCTCTTCCAGCATCTCAAAAGAATGTCCGCCGCCGCACAACAATATGACATCGCCAGCCTCCAGGATTCTGTGCTCCAGAAAGGCCTTGTCTGAAGAGTAGAAATTGACGCGAACACGACCGCTACGGATCACAAGAACTTCCTGTGTATATAAAACCTGTCTGTTTACAATATTGTGAACATGCGGGGCTATCTTATGCCCCTTTGGATGCTTCATCGAAGCAAGTTGCTGAGAAAAATTGGCAGGCGTAAAAAAATGTATCCCAGGTTCATCAAACTCAGCTCGGATGATTAATGCGATAGGCTCAAGCCCGCGAGTAATGGTTTCTATGTTGGAATTGTTCATGGTTACACCTCGTGTGTTTGGTTGGTGGAGATAGCTGGTGAGTTACTGGTTTCCCGATCAAGCCGGGAATGACAAAGGGGCATTGGAAGATTTTCCCCATAGGGAAATGACAGTTCTTGATTGACAAGAAACCAGGGTATTCGTTCAATTCAAGGGGGACGTCCTTTAATAATGATTCCTGAGAAGTAACTCTAGCATAGTATGTCAAGGGGGGACGCCCTTAAGTTTTTAAGTTTAATTGATTTAGGTAATGGGTAATGTAAATGGGGACGCTCTTTAATAATTCAATAACTTTTAATATCGTTTGGAGCCTTAGGAGTGCTGGGAACGTTGGGAGCGTTAGGAACGTACTTGTTCGTTAAATAGTTAAATAGTTGAATCGTTAAATGGTTAATTGGTTAATTGGTTAAATCGTTAATTAGTTGAATGGTCAAATCGTTGAACATCAGAACGACGGAAGTAAAGTAAAGGGGGACGCTGTTAAGTTTTTAAGTTTAATTGATTTAGGTTATAGGTCATGGGTAATAGGTTATAGGTGATAGGCTGTAGGCTATAGGCTGAAGGCTAAAGCTGAAAGTCTAAAGCTCAAGGCGCATGAGGATAAAGCAATGAGTACACAGCAATGAGTAATGAGCATGGCGCAAAGAGCATAGCGCATAGCGCACGGCGGAAAGGAATAAGGGATATGGGCTAAAGCTCACGGCTATCGAAGAAAATTCATTTCAGCTTCCCTAAATGCCTTCTTTAATAATTCAGCAACTCCCAACTCTATTGCCCAATGGTAAAGATATTCCTTATCTAACAAATCACCCTGTACCTTTATTACTCCGAGAATATCATTCCATTGTCTTTCAGATATTTCTCCCCCCATTCGAAACCATTCAAGTTTATTGAGTATAACATCTTCACTTGACGTGATAAAAAACTCAGCATCTCCTTTTTCTTCATCCAAATTCTCTTTTCTTTTCCGTTCAAATACTTCTCTGCTATAGGGTCTATCCTTTTTCAGAAAGATATCGACTTTGAACATGCTTTCAAGATGGATGATATTGAATGAGGATTTCTTTTTAATGGCATCTAATATCATCTCCTCATCGATGTAATACTCTGACTTAAGCATTTCTGCAAAAGGATGTACATGCTCATTCTTTAAGTCAGATATCATGTCAACATCTAAAGTAGCCCGTGCTACCCCATAAGCAGAACTGGCTATTGAACCACCGATATAATAGAGTATCCCCAATTTTTCGAAGGCTTTTATTATAGGTCGTATCGCATCTATAATATCTAGATTCTTCATAATGCCCGACCGGTCAGATACTTTTTGAGTTGTTCTGCTATTTCATTACCATAATGGTAGGCTACAAACTTACAGTCCAATTCCTTTTCACTAGTCCCGGGATTCGCACGCGCAATCGCCCTTCGTGAAAGCCTGATCACGGTTTGTGACAAAGAACGCAATTGAGATATCCGATCGGATATTTTTGATTTACGAATCAATAAGATCTGCATCTTTTCTGTTTTTGGATCGGTGTCAGAGGGTAGATTCAACATGTTATTGATCCGAGACCTTTGGAATTGTTAAATAGTTATTAGTTATTGATTATTGGTTATTGGGCAAAGTATGAACTAGTCTGTCTGGTTTGTTTCGTCTATGCGGGTTGGGGTCGGGCCACGCCATGTATTTGATTATTCTGTATTAATGTCCAGGGAATAGGTGTTTTCAATGCCTATATCAACCTTTTCAGCCCCGAAAAGAGCTACATAGAAAAAAATCGTAAATCGTAAATAGGGACGCTCTTTAATAATTCAATAACTTCTATTACAGTTGAATGGTTGGTTTTGGTTAAATGGGTCTATCTGGTTTGTTTGGCCCCGGTTGAATCCCTGTCTGCGGCAGGGAGCCCGGCGGGCTGTTTCACGGGGTAAATTTGTTTGGTCTGTTTCGTTGGTTTCGTTGGGATCGTTATGAGCGTTATGAGCGTTAGGAACGTTTATCTGACCCCGGTTAAATAACTACTAAAACGTATTTCACCCCAGTTAAATATGGAAGATTTAACGGGGCAAGCGGGGTAAATCTGTTTGGGACAAGAGCGAGAAAAAGTTTAATGCGAGAAAGGGTTGAGGCGAGGATGTTAGGTCTCTAAATCTATTTTCTCAGCTTCTAATACCTTCTTTATATTCTCTTTTAGTGATGGAAGATTATTTTTTATTGTATCCCATACAGCTTCAAGGTCGATTCCAAAATAATCATGGACTAAGACATTTCTGAATCCAATTGCTTCTTTCCACTCTACAAAAGGGTATTTGCGTTTTACCTTTTCAGGAACATTTTTAGATGCTTCACCGATAATCTCCAGATTTCGTACAATAGCATCAATTGCCATATCTTTTTTACATAGCTTTTCAAACGGGAGATTTTTCACATAACGTTCGATTTTCTGAATAGCAGCTAAGATATCGTCAAGAAAAAGGGTATAATCTCGTGCCTTTTTAGGCATATACTACCTCATTGAAGATCCTTTCTCTGAGTTGTGGTTTTACCGCTTCTTTTATTACAAGGTCTACTTTTCTATCCAGTAGTTCTTCAAGATAATACTTTAATCTCATATAATTGAAGAAGTCCTTATGGCCCTTTTCAAATTCAACAAGAATATCTATATCACTTTTTTTCGTCTGCTTATTTCGAACAATGGATCCAAAGACACCAATTTTCTTGACATGATATCTTTTCCGTATTTCCGCTTTTTTATCAAAGAGTCGATTTTTAACTTCTTCAATATACATATTTATCCTCAGGATTCATTTATTATGTTTTCTTTATAGCACAATCTGTATTGCATGGGAATAGGTAATAAAGGGGGACGCCCTTAAGTTTTTAAGTTTAATTGGTTCGGGTCATGGGTTATGGGTAATAGGCTGTAGGCTATAGGCTGAAGGCTAAAGCTGAAAGTCTAAAGCTCAAGGCGCATGAGGATAAAGCAATGAGTACACAGCAATGAGTAATGAGCATGGCGCAAAGTGCATGGCAAGCACTGCCATATTATGATCTTTTCGCGATCAGCAATGTTCTTCCAATGGTTCCCAAAATACGTTTGTCCTGCATTTTCTGCACCTCGTTCCCGGTCAGGCGTTCTGAAGACAGGGGGCACTCTATTCGATGGGTAACTTCCCATCCCGTTCTGGAAAGGAGCCTGTGGTAATCAAATATTGTGATTGAATTATCGTGCTTTTCTTTTATCGCTGGGGTGGATTCAAAATCCCGCCAGTCGGCGTTCAGGAAGGCCATCCTGGTCGTTTCCTCTGATTTTTTATGGGCAAGCAGGAAGAAGCATTTAAGAAACCTCACATATTCCTCCTTTGTACAGGATGATATGGAAGGAGTCTTTTCATCTGCCTTTCTCTCGTATTCATTTGCCTTTTTGCTGAAATAGGGCGGATCAAAAAAGATTAGGTCCGGTTTCTTTGTTATGGGCCAGACCAGGTTTTCCGGGTCCCAGTAATGATATCTGATCTCGGGACGGTCATTGGCGGGTGCAAGGTCAAAGGCCTGACACTTCCGCTCAAAAAGCATGCACACATCAGGGACAACGCCGCCTCCAGCCATTGGATCAAACACCAGATCCCCTCGTTTCGAAAAGTAGAACAGTGTGTGGGCAACCAATTGGGCGGGTATCCTTCCGGGCCAGTCGTCTCCGAATCTTTCATCGCATTCGTTAAAATTCCACTGATCCCAGGTACGAAGGCCCCAGCCAAGCTCCTTGAACTTTTCCTGATCCGTCTTTCCTTCCAGTCGCAAGGCCCAGGCAAGCGCGAGATCCATGTTATAATGCCCGGCAATGTACTCCATGTCACGGCCCTGGGATAGCAAGGTGTCGATTTTACCGAATTCGGTATTTCCGACAATTTCAGATACCCGATTTCGGCTCAGTTTAACTGCCTCCGCGATACGCTCCTGTGTCCAGCCCAAGCGGCTCAACCGGAGGATAACCGTGTTCCGGCTTGATTTCTGCCGCGCACGGATATCCGAGACCCAGCAGTTTAAGGTCTGTTGCGCGATGCCAAGCTTTTCCGCCAGGGCCGATTCGGTCCACCTGCATTCCGGGTCCGTTGACGCGATGTCACGGGCAATCCGCTTCTTGTCGCTTGAGCTTAATCGATCTCCATGGCTGATGTTGCATTCCGCGGATTCAAGGAGAAGCGCTACCCTGTTTTTCCCGTAATCAAGGGGCTTGTCATTCCATTCCACTACCGCGATCTTCTTTTTCCCGCTTTCCTTAAACGCGAACCAGCGGTGGATGCCGTCCAGGATTATGGTAGCTTCCGTTATTTTATCTCCATCCGCATAGTTAAAGACCCTTTGAATCTTGATCGGCGGAAATTGAGCGCCGATTGCGAGGGCTTCCACATACGAGTTGATCGTCTCCTCGCTTTTTCTTCCTCTCGGGTAGACAGTCTGATCCCACGTTAAATCGGAAATATTGACTTGCATTTGTCTCAGGTTATGTAAGTTGGCTGATAGCTCAAAGCTAAAAGCGAAACACATGACGGATAACAGCCGCCTTCGCCCCTTCGACAAGCCATTCGACAGGTCATTCGGCAGGCTCATGATCCCGAGTCACACCGAGGGACTCACGGTCCTGAGCACCTCGGCTTTGCTCAGTGTCGAAGGACTCAGGGCTACGGCGCGCCAGGGAGGGCAAAAAGATCTTAGAAGTATAAAGTTCAGTGATCATTGTCCACGAAAGAGCGCCCCTATGGGCAATAATTGTATGTCATCGACAGTGCTATATTCCTCACCTGAATAGAAAAGAATACGTTTGATTGGGCGATTTAAACGGTCTTTAAATTGCCTTAAGCTCCGGAAATCTTTTGGTCTCGGTTTTTTTGTCTCCTTGATTTCAACCGCATAGATTGTGTTATCCATTTCAAATACCAAGTCAATTTCATTCCCGTAAAGGGGGACGCTGTTAAGTTTTTAAGTTTAATTGATTTAGGTAATGGGTAATGGGTTATCAGTTATCAGAGTTCGGTTATCAGCAAAACAACCCGGAGACTTTGAAACAACCATGGCCAGTGATAACATGATTTGTATGGGCTTAAAGCGCTTTACTGGGCGCAGCCTTGCCTTCTCCGAATGATGTTGCCACACTGATTTCTTTCAGCATTGACAGTTTTGCGGCATCAAGGAGTTCAATCTCAAGGGGCAATCCTTCACGATCAAGGTGTAAGATAACGCCTTCTTTCAAATCTATGGAATCTTCAGGGATCCCGTCCCTAAGAGTAATTAAAAGGATATCCGCTTCTTCAGAATATTTTATCTTCATAAATTCCACCTCCCATAAAATAGCGATCAACATAAGGGAAATAAACGGTCACCAAAACCGGCATTTCCTCTTCATATTCATAAACGGCCCTGACCAAGTGATTGCCATATCTCTTGTGGGCAATGTACCGCCTTCTGTGGCCGCTGATAATTTCTTCAGGTAAAAGCATTGTTTCAGCAACAATTTCAGGTGTCAAGTTCCATTTTGGCATCCGATCTAATGCATGAAAAAGATAGAGTATCTTTCTTTGTTGGTCTCCAATGGAAAAAGTGAATATTTTGCCTCTATCATGTTCTTCAATTTTAATTATTTCGATTTTCATTTGCTGAGAGAATAGATTATAGAGATCAGCTCATAGGTCATTGGTTATAGGATGTAGGCTGTAGGCTGTAGGTTATGGGTTATGGGTAATAGGCTGTAGGCTGAAGACTGAAGGCTGAAGAAAAAAATTTGAATGCTCAAGGCTGAAAGCTGAAAGTATAAACTTCAGGCGATCGGTAATAGGTTATAGGTTATGGGGGATAGAGCAAAACGCAGGGCGAATAAAAATCAAGCGATGAGTACACAGCAATGAGCGATGAGCATGGCGCAGGGAGCATGGTGCAGGGAGCAAAAGTCAAAAGATTAAGGAATTAGGTAATGGGTAATTTAAGTTAAAAGCTCAAAGGTGAAAGCTGAAAGTATAAACTTCAGGCGATCGGTAATAGGTTATAGGTTATGGGGCATAGAGCAAAACGCAAAGCGAAAGGCAAAAAAGCCAGAGTTCAAAAATCAGAGCCACAGAGCTTCGGAGCCTCATGAAACACATGATTCAGGAGACCCCTCCTCTATCCTCCCCTAAAAGGGGAGGGGTTAAAACTACAGAGACGACTACATGTTACGACCTATTTTTTTCTCCAGGTTTTGTGAAAATCAAGGGGGGACGCCCTTAAGTTTTTAAGTTTAATTGGTTTAGGTTATAGGTCATGGGTAATAGGTTATAGGTGATAGGCTGAAGGCTCAAAGGTGAAAGGTGAAAGTAAAAACTGAACGTAATAGGCTATGGGTGATAGGTTATTGATTATAGGCTAAAGACTGAAGGCTGAAGACTGAAAGCATCCTACTTCGCTGACCGCCTTCGCTTAAGCTACGGCGCGACAAGACGGCGCGCTATAGAGGACTGAGTCATATTCTATTCAAATGGAATATGCTTCAATCAACATATTTCTTCAATTCCTTTAAAACTTCAGAAATTGCGGGCCTATTTGCAGTAACTACATTTCCTGGTAGATGTTTGTGATTTGGGAAAGTATCGAGTTGTGGAAAATGGGGTGTATTATCATATCGAAAAATAATTTTGTTATCCTTATCCTGGAAATGATACCTGTATCCTAAATGATTAATGTTTTCCCCCTCTGTGATAACCGATTCATTCCACTCCAATATGTAACCATTAGAAAAACGTGCCCGAATACGAATATTTACCCGATCAGGTGTTAGAGTTTCTTCCTCATATCTTTCAATATAGCAGGATTCCAACTTGTTGAAAGCTGATTCAATGTCCCTCAGATATTTTAAAATAGACTTATCCGGCATGACGAAGTCGTGTATCAACCTCTTGTCTTAGAGCCAAATAATGCTGATAATCATTGGCCCATTCGACAAATTCTTCAGAGTCATCCGTCTGCCCCTTGGAAAATCTATCGAAAAACTCCTCCGATTCCATCTTATTTCTTCCTTCATAGATACTAAGACGTTTGGATACAGCTATCAGAGCATCAATACGGGAGTCATGTTCTATTTTAATTTTTCGCATCCTTCCTCCATTGAAACCAAGATTTAATATATAAATAATTATGATCTAATCTATTAATCCTGTCAATAAATGGTTAAATCGTTGAATCGTTAAATGGTTAATTGGTTAAATCGTTAATTAGTTGAATGGTCAAATCGTTGAACATGTCAAGGGGGGACGTCCTTAAGTTTTTAAGTTTAATTCATTTAGGTTATGGGGTTTAGCAGAGGGCATAGAGAATAGAGTCAGAAGAAAATGGGGATATGTTACTAATACTTCTCAAATTCCAAGATAGCGCTACCGGAATCCAATATGTCCATATAATAAAGACGCATATCCCTCTCAGGCATAAATGATTTCCCCTTTGATTTGCTCTTTTATTATTGGTTTTAAAGTGTTCTCAAATCCCAGGTCCACTTTGCTTGAAAGTTCCTTCTCCAGAAATCTATTTAATTTCATAAAACTATGAATATTTTTTTTGCTTTTCTCGATCTCAACAACCATGTCAATATCACTGTCAGATCTTGGTGTTCCCTTGGCGTAGGAACCGAAAATCCCGATATTAATCACGCCGAATTCATTTCTCAAGAAGGCTTTTTCAGTTTTTAAAAAATTAAGGATATCTTTATTTGATAAATGTTGTTCCACTACTGTCTCTCCCTGAATTTCAAGAGGTTCCTATATAATTATCCTATCATGTAACATTTTATGTGATAAGGGTCAATGGTTGAGGACTGATAACTGGTTAAATAGTGAGACCTTTGAATTATTCATAAAAAGTTGAAATTACCTTTTCTCATGGCGCATGGTTGATTATTGGTTGAGTTGTTGAATAGTCAAATGGTTAACTTGTTAAATCGTTGAATCGTTAAATGGGGAATAGGTAATGGGTGATGGGTGGCTTACGCCGGGTAAGAGGTTTATTTAGTCTGTCTGGTTTATTTGGACAGGGTGAACAGGACTTTCGGGATTTTAATTTTATCATTTTCCGGAAGAAAATGATAAAGTGACTCGGAAGTCAGGTCTTAAAATTCAGCGTTTACCGCCATGCCTTTTGCCTGATATCCGCAAGCGAGATGTCTCGATTTTCCCATATACCAAACAACTTCCTTAAATCGCCATGTATCGATAATCCTGAATTTTCTTTTTCTTCTTTTTCAACTTCAATAAAATTAATTTCGTTCAATACGCTCATCAGCGCTTTTAATTTTGCGTCATCTTTAACGTGAATAATTAACCGTTGCATGGATGCCTCCTTCAGGTTCATGTCCCTATCTTAAACAAAAATATGCACAAAGTCAAAGCACATTTGTGTGGGGAACAATGGGTGATGGGTAGCTTACGCCGGGTAAGAGGTTTATTTAGTCTGTTTGGTCTGTTTGGTCTGTTTGGTTGTATTAGTTAAATCGTTGAATAGTTAAATGGTTAATTGGTTAATTGGTTAAATCGTTAATTAGTTGAATGGTCAAATCGTTGAACATGTCAAGGGGGGACGCCCTTAAGTTTTTAAGTTTAATTTGTTTAGGTAATGGGTAATAGGTGATAGGCTGTAGGCTATAGGCTGAAGGCTCAAAGGTGAAAGGTGAAAGCATAAATAGGTCATGGGTCATGGATTTAAAGCTCAAGGCTGAAAGCCAGAAGTCGGAGAGCCTCAGGAGACAGAGCCTCAGCAACTGTCGAATTCAGCAAATTGATGTCGCCCACCAGAGTAAGGACCTCTAAACCCAAGCCTTTTAAGCTTTCTGACCAAATCTCTATGCGAAACCGGCATTGCTCCTATGTGAATACGGGATAAGGGGACGTCCATGAAATTATAAGTTTCTTAGATTAGCTCATATAACACCGGGGTCAAATCTTTAATCTTGACAGATTGGTTATCGGTTATGGGAAGACCAGATACTACAGAGATCAGAGGTCAGAGAGCAGAACCCTGGAACCATAGAGCCGTGGAAATACAGAGACTCAGAAGTCGGAATCTCGAAACGGCATATTACAGATCCCTGGCGGAATGACTTTCTTATCCTTTTTCTAGACATCTCTATATTTTACGTTGTTGAATTATAGCTTTGATATAATGTGAGGGTATCAAATTGCATATGGATCGATAACAGTTAAACCTGTAATGTTTTTAAAATCCTCGATGTTATGTGTGATCAGTAAACATTCATTCTCTATTGCGGATGCGGCAATTATTGCATCCGGCACTTTGATCCGTAAATTCTTTCTGATAATAATTGCTCTGTCAATAATATTAGAATCAACAGGAATTTCTATGAAAGCTCTAAGGAGTTCGGCAATTTTAACTTCTTCTTCATCCTTAATATCGGGATAACCGAACAGCTCAAGTCTTGTAACAGATGAGTATCCGGCCCAATTTGCTTGAACAGTAAGTTTTAAAAAAGAGGAAGCTGAAATTTTTTACCTGATAGAGCATCTATCCATACATTAGTGTCGATCAAATGTCTCATAAACGGTTATCCCATTCGGATCTGATCTTTCGTTGCCACTCAACCGAGTCCCTGTCATTTTTAAGCCATCCAAGAAGACTGCTTATTTTTTCAACATCCGGTTTAATATTTTTATCATCAAGGACAATTAAGAGAAGCTTGCCTTCTTTAGGTATTTTCTCAGGATCTGCCGGATAGATTAGTCCTTCTTTAACAATTGCTTCTATTGTATTGTAGGTTGCCATGGGCTCCCCCTGTTTAAAGAGAATGCTTGATTTTAGACCTTAGTAAAAATATCTACTTTTTATTATGACGCCATGCTCCAGAAGATGCAAGGGAATTATATAGGGCAAAAAAACATCGGGGCCTTTCATGATTGACAGATTGGTTATTCGTTAATTCGTTTATTGGTTGATTTGTTAAATGGTTGATTCGTTTATTCGTTTACTGGTTGATTTGTTAATTGGTTGATTGGTTTACTGGTTGATTTGTTAAATGGTTGACTCGTTTACTGGTTGACTCGTTTACTGGTTGATTTGTTAATTGGTTGATTGGTTTACTGGTTGATTTGTTAATTGGTTGAATAGTTGAATCGTTAAATGGTTAATTGGTTAAATCGTTAATTAGTTGAATGGTCAAATCGTTGAACATGTCAAGGGGGGACGCCCTTAAGTTTTTAAGTTTAATTTGTTTAGGTAATGGGTAATAGGTTATAGGTTATAGGTGATAGGCTGTAGGCTATAGGCTGAAGGCTCAAAGGTGAAAGGTGAAAGCATAAATAGGTCATGGGTCATGGATTTAAAGCTCAAGGTTGAAAGATGAAAACCAAGGAGCCAGGAGTCAGAAGTCAGGAGCCAGAAGAAGGCTGAAAGCCCATAGGTCAGATGACGGATGACAACTCCTCAGAGGTCGGAGAACCAAGGCTTTCTCACCCTGAATTTTGCTTTTGAGGAAATTAAAGATCGCGCCTTGCCAGAATCCTTCTCTATTTCTTTTCCCCCGACTCTCGTAATAACGCATTGTAAAGATCTGCTTGAATATGAAAACCGGCTTTTTCCCGAAGTCTATTCATAGCATGTCTTAGAGACTTCAACGTTCCTTCACGTTGTGCCTTTAGTAAAATACCGAGAACGCCAACTACCTTCAGTTGCATCGACCTTGCCGCTTTTCTTCCATCCCGTTCATCCATCAATATCCACTCGGCGTTTACCTGCATTGCCAAGGCTATCGCCTCAGCCTCACCCATATCTAAATCACGCCGCATTGCTCTAACAACCGCATTCTCTTTAACTTCCTCAATTTTAATCCACCCATCCTTTATGGCACCACGCACAGTTTGCGATCCCGGAAGCTCCTCCTCCACATGCAATTCTTCAAGTACTGCTCCTGGAATAAGGACCTCTCCAAATTGTTCTCGCAGAAATGAAAGCTTTCCTATGATCGCCAAATTCAGAATAGGAGATGTATTACTCACCACTGGCATAGGCTATATCTTCCTCAAGCTCTTCAGGGCCATAATGGCGAAGAATATCGCGTTTTCCCACAAGCAGCCCAAATTCGTATTTGGACATATCAGCCAATTCCCGGGCTTTTCCAAATGATAAAAATCCTTGCGAGTATAAGGCGAGCGCCAACTCAACCAGCAACTCCCGCTTAATCCTCCCTTCCGGCAACCTGATCGCCTGGGTTACCCCGTCAGGTATTTCTAGTTGTACGGTCATAATACTTACCTCTTTGTGTAACGTACTTTTGTTACTTTATTAGATAAAATGTTTTAAATCTCTATAGTTGTCAATTACTTTTTTTCCGCGCTCAGCACAACGACCAGCATTTACACTATAATATTAGGTCATGGGTAATGGGTTATAGATGATAGGCTGTAGGCTATAGGCTGAAGGCTCAAAGGTGAAAGGTGAAAGCATAAATAGGTCATAGGGAATAGGTCATGGGTCATGGATTTAAAGCTCAAGGTTGAAAGATGAAAACCAAGGAGTCAGGAGACAGAAGTATGCTCAAGGTTCAAGGCGCTAAGAGCAGAGAGCTAAGTGCAAAACGCAGGGCATAAGGCGTTAGGGGGAGTCACCTTTCAAACCACATGATCTTTAAGGACCTAAAACTTTTTGGGTAAACCGGCTTGTTTCAGAACAGCATTGGCTGTATGACGGGACTTAATTCGGTTGTCAACAACAAATCTTATATTGGTTATAGGACTGAACCATATTTCATGATCACCTTTTCCTTGGCGCTCAAAATAACAGCCTGCTTCTTGCAAGTATTGTTTGAGCTCCTTGGAAAAATCTGACATTAAATAACCTTTCTTTGGGCAACTTCAAACCGTCTGGTCAATATTTCAAAAGGCACTTCATATTCCTGATCATCCCCATTTGCATGAAGAAGCTCCGGGATCATTATTTTCAACTTCTCGATAAGTCCCTCTAATGTGTCTCCTTCTGTGGCAAGGCCTGGGATATCATCGCTGGTAGCAACCCATACTAATGCCTCTTCATCCCACTCCGCCCTTATAAAAGATGGTTTTCTTGACATCTTATCACCTCGAACAAAGTTTTAATAATATCACTGTATCTTAAATAAAAAGTATTATTTAGTCAATAGTCCCTCGCCTTTTTAGGCATATACTACCTCATTGAAAATTCTTTCTCTGAGTTGTGGTTTTACCGCTTCTTTTATTACTAAGTCTATTTTTCTTCCAAGTAGTTCTTCAAGGTAATACTTTAATCTCATGTAAATGAACTACCCCGCAGCAGAGCTGCGAGGTATCTGAGTTATGCGAAGTCCTCAAATAACTTCAGCTGTCCGCGGTGGATCTGTTTATAGGTTTTCCCTTGGTCTTTGACATACTTTTGGATGATGG
>Ga0315541_1000360_pt1 | contig 48399 bp, 44 predicted proteins | sample SalMarSW160190MG_FD_203095 | JGI IMG/M metagenome (GOLD analysis project Ga0315541, IMG submission 203095) | Salt marsh sediment microbial communities from the Plum Island Ecosystem LTER, Massachusetts, United States - Salt Marsh Sediment SW1601-190 ...
TTGGGCGTCTGCCCGCCCGACGAGGTCGTTCATGGCCTTTCCCCAGCAATTGCCGCACGTATTTTACCCGGCAGAGAGACGTGGGACAAGCCCCCCGGTGCTGACCTATCCGAAGTTTGGCGAACCGGGCTGGGAGCTGGCAACTGTGCACGTGGCGAGAACCATGGAATGAGACATCGCCCAGACAATTCCGGTGCGTGCGAGCACGCACCCTACGCCCGGCCCCAGCCCCAGCGGGGCGTCTCTGTCAGCCCCGTGCCAGAGCACCGGGGGAATCGGCGGAGCAAGCAGCGCAGCCCCATCGCGGCGTCTTGAGGGGGCGGGGAGCCAAGACGCCCCTACGAGGCCGCAGGCGGGCGAATCCTCCCACCACCCCGGGCTCGCGCCCGGGGCAAAGAAAGGCGCCCCTGCCGGGGCTACCCATGGAAGTGGGGATAACCCACGTATGATTCAGAAGGACCCGCGCGAGAAAAGTTCCGCTGGGTCGACAGGAAACCCTTGCAGATGCTATAGTGATAATGTTACTATACACTCACATACGAACGCAGCTTGGCGATAGTGAGGCTCTGACATGAACGAGGAAACGACAAAACTCTACGAGATGAAGGCGGAGATCATCCAGGCGATGGCGCATCCCATCCGTCTGGCAGTCATCGATTTTCTGAGGCAGGGCGAGCAGTGCGTCTGCGACATTGCCGCCCACGTCGGCGCCGAGCGGTCCAACGTCTCGCGGCACCTTGCGGTCCTGCTGAAGCCGGGCATCGTCGAATGCCGCAAGGACGGGCTGAAAGTGCTGTACTGGCTGAAGACGCCGTGCATCCTGGACTTTCTCGAGTGCGTCACCCGGGTGCTGCGCGAGCGGTTCGAGAGCGGCAAGGCCCTGCTCGGCCGGCTGTGAGTCTGGATCGATCGATGAACTGGAAGGGAGAATGGAAGAAGCTGGCGCTGATCGTGGGGGTCTTCCTGGCGTGCTTTTTCCTGCCGGTGGGCAGTAGCCGCTTCGACAACGCCGTGGGCGAGTCGCTGCGGCTGGTGCGGCTGTATGCCCGCGAGCACGTGCTCTTGTGCCTTGTGCCGGCGTTCTTCATCGCCGGGGCCATCGGCGTGTTCATCAGCCAAGCGTCGGTCATGAAGTATCTCGGGGCGAAGGCCAACAAGGTGCTGGCCTACGGTGTGGCGTCCGTTTCGGGGAGCGTCCTGGCGGTCTGCTCCTGCACGGTGCTGCCGCTGTTCGCGGGCATTTACCGGATGGGCGCGGGGCTGGGCCCGGCCACCGCGTTCCTGTACGCCGGGCCGGCCATCAACGTGCTGGCGATCATCCTGACCGCCCGGGTGCTGGGGCTGGAAATGGGCATCGCCCGCGCCGTCGGCGCGATCGTCTTCAGCGTTCTCATCGGCCTGGCCATGCACCTGATCTTCCGCAAGCAGGACGCGGCCGCGGCCCAGGCCCAGGCGGCGGTGCCGCCGCCGGCGGTCGCCCGCTCCCTGTGGAAGAACGCGATCGTCCTGGCGTGCATGGTGGGCATTCTGGTCTTCGCCAACTGGGCCCGCAGCGGCGACGTCCGCGCGGTCTTCCTGTGCTGCCCCGGCGGGCTTCAGACATTCCGCATCGAGGGCCGCCTCGTCTCCCGCTCCGAAACGGCGGTCACCGTCCTCCAGACCGACGGAAGCGAGGTCGAAATCCCCGCCCGGCAGCTTCAGCGCATCGAAACCGTCGGGAAGAACACAGTGTATGAGCTGATCTATCGCGTCCGCTGGGCGATCGTCGGCGTGCTGCTGCTGGCCTTCGCGGGCGTGCTGGTCGCCTGGTTCGGGCGGAAGGAACTGGCCGAATGGGTCCGCTCGAGCTGGGGCTTCGCCGTGCAGATCCTGCCGCTGCTGCTGGCCGGGGTGCTGCTGGCGGGGTTCCTGCTGGCGGCCCCCGGGCGGGAGGGGCTGATCCCGTCGGTGTGGATCGAACGGGCCGTCGGCGGAAACTCCTTCAGCGCCAACCTGCTGGCGGCCGTGGCCGGGGCGATGATGTACTTCGCCACGCTGACGGAGGTGCCCATCCTCCACGGCCTGCTCGGGGCGGGCATGGGCAAGGGCCCGGCGCTGGCGCTGCTGCTGGCCGGCCCGGCGCTGTCGCTGCCGAACATGCTCGTTATCCGCTCGGTCATGGGAACGAAAAAGACGCTCGTGTACGTGCTGCTGGTGGTCGTCATGGCGACGATCTCCGGGCTGATCTTCGGCGCCCTATTCTAGGACGGGGCAAGGAGATACGAAATGTCAGAATGTTGTGGAAGTAAGTCCTCCCGGCCCCAGTCGTCCGACTGCTGCGGGTCCGGCGAAGGCAAGATCATCCTTCTGTATGCCTGCTCGGGCGGGGCAAACGTGGCGGAGATTGCCGACCGGGCAGCCCGCGAGCTGACGGTTGCCGGCGCGGCCGGCATGTTCTGCCTGGCCGGCCTCGGAGCGGACATCCAGGGCATGGTGCAAACCGCCCGCGACGCCGACGTGAACCTGCTGATCGACGGCTGCCCGATGGACTGCGCCAAGAAGGTTTTCGACCGCCACGGGATCACCAACTACCGGCAGATCAAGGTGACCGACCTGGGCATCGAGAAGGCCAAGGGCGTTCGCTGCACGCAGAAGCAGGTGGACACGGTCGTCGCCAAAGCCAAGGAAGTGCTGGCTGAAAGCTGAGGAGCATCCCCGTGAAGAAGCTGCAAATTCTGGGTACCGGCTGTCCTAAGTGCAAGAAGCTGGTCGCCAACGCCGAGGCCGCCGCCGAGGCCCTGGGCATCGAATACGAGATCGAAAAGGTCACGGACATCCGGGAGATCGTGAAGTTTGGGGTGATGCTGACGCCGGCTTTGGTCGTGGACGCCGAGGTCAAGCTCGTCGGCAAGGTCGCCGACGTGGAACAGATCAAGGACTTGCTGAAGTAGCACCGCGCGGGCGGCATCGCGCCGGACGCCGCCAACCTGGGAAAGGAAAGGTGAGCCGGAGATGAACAAGCTGGGAAAAATCGCAATCGTGTTGGCGCTGGCGGTCGTGGTCGTGGTGGTGGTTGTGGTGAAGAGAGGCGGCTCCGCCCCGGTCGGGCCAACGGCCACCGCGCCGGCGCCGGCGGGCCTGCCGCGGCTGCTCGAGCTGGGTTCGGTAAGCTGTATTCCCTGCAAGATGATGGCCCCCATCCTGGAGGAGTTGAAGAGGGAGTATGCCGGCAGGCTCCAGGTCGAGATCGTCGACGTGAACGTGAACCCCGAGCCGGCCAGGCGGCATAAGATCCGGCTGATTCCCACGCAGATCTTCTTCGACAAGGACGGCAGGGAGGTCTTCCGCCACGTCGGGTTCTACCCGCAGGATGAAATCGAAAAGAAGCTCTCGGAGATGGGGGTGAAGTAGTCGTGGAACGGATCTTCACCGCGCTGACGGGTGCCGTCGAAGCGACGCCGGCCATTGCCTTGGGGGCGGCCTTCGTCTGGGGCATCCTCAGCATATTGCTGAGTCCCTGCCACTTGGCCAGCATCCCGTTGATCGTCGGCTTCATCGACGAGCAGGGCCGCATGTCGGCCCGGCGGGCCTTCCTCATCTCCACCCTGTTTTCCGTGGGCATCCTCATCACCATCGGCGCAATCGGCGCCGTCACCGCAGCGGCCGGGCGCATGATGGGCGACCTCGGCCGGTACGGCAACTACGTGGTGGCGGTGATCTTCTTCCTCGTCGGCCTGCACTTGCTGGATGTGATCCCGATGCCGTGGTCGGGGCCGGGGAAGGTGGGCATGCAGCGCAGAGGGGTGCTGGCCGCGTTCATCCTCGGCCTGGTCTTCGGTATCGCCTTGGGGCCCTGCACCTTCGCCTACATGGCCCCGATGCTGGGCGTTACCTTCAAGCTGGCCGCTTCGAGCATGGGCTACGGCATTCTCCTGCTGGGGGTCTACGGCGTCGGTCACTGTTCCGTGATCGTCCTGGCCGGAACCTCCACCGGCTTCGTGCAGCGCTGGCTGAACTGGAACGAAAGATCCAAGGGGGCGGTGATCCTGAAGAGGGTCTGCGGCGTGCTGCTGCTGGTCGGCGGGGTGTATCTCATTTACATCTCGCGCTGACGGGGCTTCTGGCGACTCTTTGCCGGAAGGGTCCCGGCGGGCCGGGCCGGCCGCTCAGGGGCCGGGGATTTCGCAGCAGGCCTCCACCACCCCGACCACGTCGCCCAGGCTGTCGCGGACGGGTGCCAGCGCCGACACCCGGCCGCGCCCCTCGGGCGCGAACACGGCAGTCCGGCCGTCCTTGAGGACGGGCAGGAACTCCTTCGGCGGGTCCACGATCATCTGCCCCCAGGTGTAGAAGCTGGAGAGGCTGTTGACCTGGCGGATCACCACGTGGATCTTCTCCGGGCGCTTCTTCGTCCGCAGCCACAGGTTGCAGTCGGCCTTTAGCTCCGACAGGCGGCTGACGCGGATGAGCAGCTTCTTGGTGCGGGTGAACTTGTCCCGGTCCACGTCGTAGTTGTCCGAGCCGATCCACCGGTCGCGGCGGTCGATCTTGAACATCAGCTCGGCCGCCCGGTCGGTGACGATCTCCATGCACTCGTCGCCGTCGAGCACGGCCGAGGCGATGGCCGCCAGGCGCCGGGCCTCGTTGGCGGCGCGGGCGCGGGGGGCCTGCGGCTTGGTGGTCGCCGGTGCGGTGCCCGGCTCGGGGCTGTCGGCGGAGACGGCCAGCAAAATAGCGGACGCGACGGCCAGGGCGAATAGGCATTTCATGGCTTGGCCTCCAGATTCTTCAGGGCGTACTCGGCCACGCGCAGCCACCAGGCGGCGTTGAGGCGGCGGTTCCGGCGATACGCCGGGCGCAGCCGGCCGAGCGTGGCGTTGCTCCACTCCAGCACGGGCATCTTGCGGATCTCGGCGTCGGGGCACCACCAGTCGTCGGGGCTGGCCCCGGCCATGCCGGCGGCGTGCTTCCTCAGTGCCTGCCCGCCGAGCTTGCCCTCCGCCTGCCGCAGCAGGGCGACGGTCTGGAGGATGTTCCGCTGAAGCTTCAGGCGGACGCTCGGCAGCACGCCGTCGACGCCGAAGCGGTGGCCGGGATAGATCAGGCACGACCCGCCGCCGTCGAAGGCGAACCAGGGATCCGGCGGCGGCCTGGCGGTGTTCCAGCGCTCGAAGCCGTCCAGGTCCATCATCCACGCCTTGACCGGCTCCGCCAACACACCGACGGTCGGGCCGAACGCCGACGGGGTGCCGCAGTAGAACCACACCGGCTCGCCGCGCCGGCGGACCGCGCGGACCTCGTCGCGGTACATGGCGAGGATTCCACCCCCGCAGGACCAGAAGTTGATCACGCCTTCCAGCTCCCGGAACTGCGAGCCCATCAGCCAGGACGCGTCCGCCCGGTGAACGAAGCGCACGGGCGTGCCGGCGGGCACGGCCTTCTTCAGCAGCCGGTCGAAGTAGCGGAAGTAGTCGTTGTCCTTCTTGAAGCGGGTCTCGTCGCCGTCCCAGCAGAAGCCCCGATACCGCTTCTTGTGGCGGAGGAACAGCTCGAAGTCGGTCCTGGTCCAGCCCTTCTCGCGGAAGTGCCGCTCCATCTCCGAGACGACGTTGACGAACTCCACCTCGAAGCCGGGGCGGAAGATGTTCACGTAGTCGGCCGGCCATTCCATGGTGATGTGCAGGTACATCGACGGGATGGGCCGCCCCCCCCGGCGGCAGCCGGCGAAGGCCGACCCGTCCAGCAGCGGGCCGTAGTGGCGGTCGAACGTCCGCCAGCTCGTCACGCGGCGCTGTCGCCCGCGGCCGGCGGTCTCGGGCACGTAGCCGGGGCGCGCCGCGCCCACGTGGTTGCCGCCCTGGATGTGCAGCGTGCCCCGATGCTCGTAGTGCATCCGATACATGTCGTGGACGCTCTTCCAGAACTCGTCGCTGTCGAAGAACTTCCGGCCGGCGGCCTCGACGGCCCGGCGGCGCTGCGGGAAGTGGCGGTTGACCAGACTGAAGCCGTAGGTGTTGTGATCGGCGGTGAGGGCGTCGGCGGCCGGGATCCGCGCGGCAGCCACGTCGATGGTCAGGGGGAGGCGGATGGTCTTCTCCCCGGCGGTCAGCTCGACGTCGGCCTCGGCCGGCCCGACGCGGGCGCCCGGGGCGACGTACACGTCCACCCAGAAGGCGGCCTGGGTCTGCTTGGGGACCTTCATCTCCGCGTCCGGCAGCCGCAGCTCGGCACCCGCGGGCACGGGGATCAGCGCGTCGCCGTAGTAGAGCCCGTCGGCCCGGTTGCGGTGAAACCACTCGCGGAAGAGTTCGATCCGGATGCCCGGCGCCTCGCAGCGTGTGCGCAGGGTGAACGGCCCGCCGGTCGCATCGGCCACGGCCAGGTGGAACGAGGCGTAGCCGCCGCGGGCGGCGCGGATCCTGATCCGCCCGTCGGGTTCGGGCTTCAGCGGCGCCGGGGCGGCGTCCGGCTGGCCGTCGACGGCGAGGGTCTTGCCGAACGGCCCCGGCCGGTAGAACTCCGGCCAGGCCGACAGCTCCCAGCCCGCGGCCGGCCCGTTCGATAGCCCGGCCACCAAGGTCAGCGCGACGATTGTCCTTCTCATGGTGCCTCCTGTCGGGCCCCGGCCGCCCGCGGCCATCACGGACCTTTTCGGCGATTGTATCGTCGCTTCAGCCTCCGGCAAGGCAATCCTCCATTGACGGACGCCTCGATCCTGGTTGCAGCGTGGCGTGATCGGGCCGAAACATGCTTTCATCCGAGCCCTCGCACCGAACGGGAGAACGCTGATCGCGGGCGAACAGACCGCCCGGCATGCGTTCCTGATGGAGATCGACCCCCTGTACGCGGACGTGATTGTCCAGCGCTTCAAGCGGTTTACGGGCAAGGAGGCTGAATTGCACGGAGGCAAGGCATGAACCGGCGGCTATTCGGAGGCGATTCCTGTCAGAGCCACTATGACGGACACGACGACCCCCACTGCGATGAACATCGCAATATGTGCTGCCCACAGCGCGCCACCCAAATGGGCTCGAATCGCAGCATCGCACGTTGTGCCGCGGGCCAGTCTGGCGGCACGGGTGGCCTTCGCGTGGGACAGCACAGCAAGCACTATCCCGGGCAGGAGGAGGCAGTTGCTGATCACGGAAAGCGCGGCCAGCAGGTAGGCCCAATTTGCCTGGTTCGGGGTCTTGGCCGGGGTAGACGGTTCGATGGGAGCCGTGACGTCGCCGTTTGCAGTGGGAACGCTATTCCTGACATCCCGTCGGATAATCGACCACATTGTGAGCAGGCCGCCTGCCAGTACAGTTACGTGCATCATGTACATGTAGACCACCGTGCTGGCCGATCTGCGGCGCGCTGCCTCTTGGCGCAACTTCGCCACGCCCACCGTAGCCAGAAGCACGACAGCAACAACGACAACGTGATACGCGGTGTACTTGATGGTCCTCATTGCCTATGCGCCTCTTCTGAAGGTCCGCGGCGTCTAATAGTCAAGCAGGAAGACCTTACCAGACGCTCAACCATTGGTCAATTCGTGAAGTCGGAGCAAGCGGCATCGCGAGAGGCGGACGTCTGGCCGAAGAACACCCCGGTGCGGGCCGGGGTGTCGGAGGCCGACGCGTGATGGCGGCACTACTTGGCCAGCTCGAACCGCCCCCGCTCGACCTTGCGGAAGCGGCTCTCTCTGCCCTTCGTGGCGATCTCGCGGATGATGGCGTCCAGGCCGCTGGGGGGTTTGGCCTTCTCGGCGGGCGGGGCAACTGGTAAGGTATTCGCCCAATCGCCCCGGATCGGCCGGGCATTTCCGGGGCGGCAATGAGTAGTGGAGGCCATGGACATGTCTGCCCATATCGGTCCTTGACCGAATCCCGATCCGTGGTATGATACTGTACTTGTGAGGGGTCTCAGTGCCGGGCCGTCTCTTACGGTTAGCTCAGCTCAATCGCTGATGCGCACGCAGTGCTGGTGCTCGCGTGGCAGGGGGCGATAACCGCTTTTGTCAGTGCCAGGCCGACCATCTCGCCACGCGCAGGCCGTGGCGTGGAATAGGAAAGGGCAGAGCGATGAAGACCGAGCGATCCCGAAGACCGCATCTCGCGCCGGCCCTGGCGCGAAAGGATACGTTCCCTTAGCCTCCCCAGAGCTTGGGCTGGTAATCCGTGCGCTTGTCCCTTCGTCAGCTTTGCAGCCAGGGAGCCGTCGTGGTGGCTGTGCGTGAAGATGCGACTGTGCCGTGCCTGGCAGCCGCTCTCGCTTGCCCAAGGTGAGGGTGAGCGGCGGGTCCCTGCCGCAACTCAGGAAAGAGGAGGAATCGCCATGGCAGTGCGGATCGGCAGGCACATCCCTGAGGGGGAACTGATCGGACAGTCGCCATGCATGGATCGGCTTCGGCGGCAGTTGCTCCAGGCGGCGGCCTGGGACGTCAACGTCCTGCTCCAGGGCGAATCGGGGACGGGCAAGGAACTTGCTGCCCGCATGCTGCATCGCTTCAGCGGGCGGAAGTCGGGCCCGTTCATCGGGGTGAACTGCGCGGCGATTCACGAGACCCTGGTGGAGAGCGAGCTGTTCGGCCACAAGGCGGGGGCGTTCACCGGGGCCCGACAAGAAACGCTGGGTTTCCTCCGCGCCGCCGACGGGGGAACCATCCTGCTGGACGAGGTGGGCGACATGAGCCCCGCCATCCAGAGCAAGCTGCTCCGCGTGCTGGAAGGGCGAGCGGTGGTGCCCGTGGGCGGAACCGAGGCGGTGCCCACCGACGTCCGAGTGATCGCGGCCAGTCATCGCGACCTCGCCGAAGCCGTCCGCAGCGGCAGCTTCCGTGCGGACCTGTACTATCGGTTGAACGTGGTGCGGCTGACGCTGCCGCCGCTGCGGCAGCGCCGCGACGACATCGGTCTGCTGGGCGAGCACATGCTCCAAGAGGTGGCCGCGCTGCTGGCGATGCCGCCCAAGCGGCTTTCGCCCGGGGCCCTGACAGTCCTGACGCGGTACGACTGGCCCGGCAACGTCCGCGAGCTCCGCAACGCGATCGAGCGGGCATATGTGCTTACCCCCGGGCCGATTATCCGCGCGCAGGATCTGCCGGAGGAAGTGGTGGGCCGGGCAGGCCCCGTCGCACCAACGTTCCCAACGTTGGACCAGGCGATCCGCCGTCACCTGCGGATGGCCTGGGAACTGTCCGGCGGGGTGCGCCGAAGGGCGGCTGAGATGCTGGCTATCGACCGCAAAAGGCTGCGCCGGATGATGTGTCGGTACGGCGTGGCTTGATCGGTCCTTCGCCTCTCGCTGGCGCTTACGCCTGGCCCGTCGCCATCGGCGGGCGAGCGCCCGCTGACGGGGGTCAGGCAAGGTGTATTCCCGCTCGGGCGTGCGCGCGCATACGCCTCCGGCGGGGGCAAAACGACTCCTTCGTAAACCACAATGACCCAGCGGGGGCATTCCCAAGGCCCGGCCCGCGTTGGCCGATCCGGCGCGCCCTGCCGGGGGACAAACTGACCCAGCGCTCCGGTCACGGCGAAACGGTAGCCGTTTGCTGTTGGGCTCGCAACCTGAGTTCAACTCTCCAGCTACGACTCCCCACCAACTGACTCCAAAGATGGCATCGCAGTTGCACAGGGACAACCACGTGTTTGCTACCGCGACGGGGTGGGCAAAGTGGCGGATCGTTCACGGCCGTCTGCGCAGGGAGGTACGTCATGGGCAGACAAGACAGCGAGTCCATCTTGGCGGCTGAGATCAACGCTGCGGCGGCCGAGCACCTGTTGCGGTGTCTGGAGCCGCTGGGTCGGCCGGTTTTCCTGGCGACGTCGTGCCAGCAGGTCCTCGAAGGGCTGCGACGCCAGGTTTTCCGGCGGGCCGCCGTGGCCGCGGAGCTGGTCCTCGACGGGGAGCTGTTGCTGGCCCGTCTTTCCCGTCTGTCAGTGCTGGAGCACTTGGCAGCGCTGGGGCCGGGCGGGAGCGCTGACGTGGAAAAGAGGGCCCGTCGGGCCGGTGCAAGGGTCTACGTGCCTCGCCCTGTTACCACCGAGTTGCTGTCGAAGGCGCTGAGGCTTCCCTTGGGCCGCCGCGGGGCTCGGCCGCCGTGACCCGAACGCCCGGCCTCGGCCAGCGATCGCCGGGAGCAACCATCGCACAGAGCGGAGCGGATTCATCGTGTCGCCGGCCCACGCTGCGTCGGCCGGGCTGGCCGCACGGATCGAACAGACGAAAGGAAAGCAGCCATGAAACCAACACTGAACATCCGAGCGTCGATTGCCACGTGTGTGCTTGTTAGCATCGTGGGGCTGGCACTGTCCGTGTCGGCAGGGAAGGCCCACGCCGACGACCTTTGGGCTGACGTGCTGGGCGGGTACAGCGAAGGGCCGCCGTATCCGTCCGAGCCGGCGGTCCTGGTCAAGATGTACGACAAGGCCACCCCCATTCTGCGGGACACCCTGCCGATCGAGGAGGTCTCCTTCAACTTCGCCGACGGCATCGAGGACGTCCCCATGCGGATGGTGGCGTACGACACCGGCGGCGGGGTCGGCCAGCCCGGAGCCACGGCCATCCTGGAGCTCTATCTCCAGGCAAGCGCCCCGCAGCCACCCCAGACCCTGGCCTTCGACTGCTACCTCAAGATTGATTCGCCACACGGCGTATCCGAAATCACCTCCCATCCGGCCCAGTCCCAGGAGACGGACTTCGACGCGGACTTCGAGGTGGCCCTGCTTAACGGAATCGCCACAGGAAATCGCGTGCACGGCGTCCTGGGCCCGGGCCAGCCGCTGGGGTACGGCGAGATTACCTGGGGCTGCGTCCCCGCCGAGGGCTACGACATGTTGCTGCACGTTGACATGGAGCCCACCGGCTCGCTGGACTCGGCCTCGCCGATCCTGACGCTTGAGATGACCGGCACGTGGGTGCCGGAGCCGGCGACGCTGGCCCTGGTGTGCGTGGGAGGGCTGGCGTTGATCCGGCGTCGCCGCTGAGAGAACGCGGCGGACATTGACGGGAGCGGGCGGGCCTTGCGGTCCGCCCGTTTGCTTTGGCGGCGGGCCCCGTCGCCGGGGCGGCGTCCGCCCGGGCATCGACGGCGAGGGGCTTGCCGAACGGCCCCGGCCGGCAAAACTCCGGCCAGGCCGACAGCTCCCCGCCCGCGGCCATCACGGACCTCGTGGCCGATTGTATCCTCAGTTCCGGCTCCGGCAAGGGCAGGGCCTTCTCGGCGGGCGGGGCAACTGGTAAGGTATTCGCCCAATCGCCCCGGATCGGCCGGGCATTTCCGGGGCGGCAATGAGTGATGGAGGCGATGGGCATGTTGCTGACAGTGCGTGAGAGCGGCCGGATCGACCGGCGCGGCTGGCCGGTCACGTGTGGAGTACCGTTCGCCGACGGGGAAATGGCCGCCGAGGCGATAGAAGCGGGGCAGTACCGGCTGCTCGACGCCGAAGGAAGCGAGGCGCCCTGCGAGGCCGAGGTGGCCGCCACGTGGGGAAGCTACCCGGGCGGCTCGAACGGGTTCGTCAAGTGGCTGCACCTGCACTTCCTGGCCGATGTGCCGGCCGGCGGCGAGCGGCAGTACCGGCTGGAGTGCGGCCCCGGCGTCATGAACGGCACGCGCACCGGCTTGACGGCGAGCGACGGCCCGGACGCCGTCACCATCGTCACCGGCCGCGGCGTGGGCAGCCTGCGGCTGGTCATCTCCAAGCGGCGGTTCAACATCCTCGACGAGGTGTGGCTGGACGCCGATGGCACCGGCTTCCGGCCGGACGGCCGCATCGTCTCCCCGCGGGAGCTGCCGAACCTGACCGTCGCCTACGATCATCGCCGGGCCCGCCTGCAAGCTGGTGGGCAGGCCGGCGTCAACGCCTCCCCGCCCGACGTGCAGCTCGAGCGCGCCGGGCCGGTGCTGGCGGTGGTTCGCGTCCGAGCCAGGCTGGACGAGCGGTTCGAATCGGTCGTGCGGATCTTCGCCTACGCGGGCTCGCCCTTCGTCCGGATACAGGAGACGCTGATCCACGGCCCGACGGGCCAGGACCGCTCGGCGATCCGCTCCCAGCCGGTGGTGATGAAGTCGCACGTCCTGGAGCTTCCCGTCAACGTCTCGGCCGGCGAGGCCGTGGCGACCGTCGGCGTGGGCGAGATGCTGCCGGAGCCCTGCCCACCAGCTTGCAGGCGGGCGCCGCGCCCGGCGAGCCGGTCGGCGAAGCTTTCGGGCGGCGGCCAGCTCGTGCTGGAGCAGGATCTCCACCATCGCTGCGACAAAGACAATCTCGGCCCGGATCGGCTAAGCCGGGCTTTCGCCTACGAGGTGCTGGCCGGCGGCGAGCAGGTCGATTCCGGTCGGCGGGCGCCCGGGTGGATCGATCTGTCCGACGGGCGGTGGGGCGTCACGGCGGCCGTCAGGTACTTCTGGCAGACGTTCCCCAAGCGGCTTGCGGCCGGCGCCGGCGGCCTCCGCCTGGAGCACTGGGCGGAGGGCGCTCAGCTCGAGCCGCTGGAGCGGAATTTCAACTGGATGGGCATGGCCAAGACGCACGACGTGTGGCTGTACTTCCACGCCGGCGACGCCGCCGCGGCCGGGGCCGAGCAGGCCGCCCTGGGCCACTTGGCCGAGGTGTTCGCCACCTGCACGCCGGAGCGTTACTGCGCCAGCGGGGCGTACGGCCGTCAGCCGCTCACACCGGCGGTGCAGGACGGCCGGCGGGCACACCCCAGGCACGACGAGCTGCTCTCGGCCGGCCTGAACCGCGAGCGGACGATCCCGGACGGCTTCTACCACTTCCGCGAGCACGAGGACGGGTACGGGTACTTCAACTTCGGCGACTTCCTCGTCGGCCCGTACTGGGGCTGCCAGGAGTACGACCCGGCCTACTGCATGCTCCAGCAGTTCTACCGCACGGGCGAGCTGAAGTACCTGGAGTTCGCGGCCGAGACGTCTCGCCACCTGTACGACATCCTCTACAGCCACACCTATACGCCCGAGACGAGCAATTACCCCCAGCGGTCGCACGACAAGTCGGGCAGCCACTTCGAGGGGGAAGACTCCCACGGCCAGCGGGACATGGACACCGACCCCGGCCACGTCTTCCTCGCGGGCCTGGCCAACTACTGGTTCCTCACCGGCGACCCGCGGGCCAGGGACGTGATCTTCTGGTCGCTGCCGGTCTACCTCGGCGACGATTGGTATCGCATCGGCGGCACGGGCACCTGGCGCTATCTCGGCGGGTACCTCTTCACCGTGCTGTGCTACGCCTACGAGCTGACGTGGGACGACCGCTACCTGGAGCCCATGATCTGGGCCGCCCGGCAGTACATGGTGAACGACTGGGGCCGCCACGGCGACGGCATCTGGTGGAGCCGGCACGAGGACGGCTACGCCTGCTCGCCCTGGCTGGCCGATTCCATCACCAACGGATACACGCAGCTCCTGAAGGTCTACCCCGGCTGCCCGTACCGCCGGCAGGTCTCCTCGGCCATCGTGAACCTGGCCGACTTCCTCATCGACCACGGCTTCGCCGGTGATCTCGACGGGCTCATCGCCCACCTGTACAAGCCGTCGCGCGAGTCCACGGCGTATGAGTCCATCGGCGGCATCTACCGCAAGGGCATGGGCAACATGGCGGTGCTGACGCTGGCCCGGGCGTATCGCCTGACCGGCAACGCCGAGCGCTACCTGCCCCTCATCCGCGCGATCCAGCAGCGCGTGCTGGAGCACGTCGGCGACCTGAGCTCGCTCAAGGGGGTCTGCCAGAGCACCTACTACGCCCCGATGGTGCTGCCGTATCTGGAGGGGGCGATCCCGCCGCGGCCGGCGGGCGAGATCGACGTCGTCGAGCCCGTCTGCAACTGGGCCGAGAATCTCCCGCGGCTGGAGGCCGCCTGCCGGGCGGCGGGGGAGACGCTGTACCTCGGCGACGAACTTGCGGCCGCATGCGCGCCCGAAGGCCGTCGCGGCCGGGCGTTCGGGAACCATCCCGGCTGGCGGCTTGCCGACGCCGTCGGCGCGATCGACGGCCTGCTCAGCCGCCACCAGCCGCGGTACGCGGTCGTGCTGGCCGGCGGGTCCGACCTGCCCAGTGGGCACCCGGAGCGGACCGACTTCGAGGCCAACTACACCCTCCTCGTCCGCCGCATCCTCTCGGCCGGGAGCATTCCCATCCTGGCGACGCTGCCGCCGTGCTCGCATCTGGGCCCGTTCGCCTGGCTGGTCAACGCGACGATCTACCAGGCCGCCCGGCTGCACCGCCTGCCGCTGATCGACCTGGACGAGCTGATGCGCGCCGCCGCCCCGCCGCCGGTGATCGACGAGCCGGCGCAGACCAAGACGCCGCCGCCGGAATGGGTGCAGCAGAACGCCTTCGCCCCCGGCCACGAGGCCGTCCTATCAGCGGAGCTGGCGCGGATCGTCCCCGCAGCCAGGTAGCGTCCGACACGGCTGCGGAGCCGTCGAAGGGGAGGGCACAAATACGCAAGGCCTGTGAATCGCTGACAGGCCCTGTGCCGAAACGAGGCCGACGGGAGTCGAACCCGCAACCACCGGATCGACAGTCCGATCGGAGGGTGAAATCGACAGAAACCCGTGACCCGGCTCCGGGTCGCCTCTTATGATTGAACTCTCGAAATACTCGAAACTTCTGGTTGTCCTTAGGCGCGGGAGCCAGCGGGAATCAACGGTAGCCAACGGTACTCAGCGGGCATGGGCAGCATATCAGGTACGTATCAGGGGCACTTCCCAAATCTTGGGTAAGAGGGGCTTGCGTCTTGGAGAGGTGCTCCCTAGAATCCTGGTTGGTTAGGAATTTACTCGCATGCTGTGTCCGATGCGAAAGGGGTTAGTCAATGATAGACTTCAAGTGTCCGAAGTGCCATGAGACGATGAGCGTACCGGATTCCCTTGCTGGGCATTCGGAGAGATGTGCGTCTTGCGGGCACATGGTGATTGTGCCCCAACCGATACCGCCAGTAGTTCAACCAGCAGCAACGGCGCCGCAGCCGGCTGCGCCCCAGCCTGCCAATCAGACCATGAATGTCAAGGGACCGAAAGCAATGAGTGGGTTCGGGCTTGCTGCAATTCTCCTTGGGGTACTGGCTTGCATCACGTGCTGGATCCCCCTTTTCGGAGTGGTGAGCCTGCCGCTCAGTGGGTTGGGGCTGCTGTTCGGAGTTATCGGTTTCATTGTCTCCATCAGCGGGAAACGCTCTGGGATGAGTCTGCCGATTGCAGGAACGGTCGTCTGCGCGGTGGCCATCATGATAGCCCTCTGGCCCATCTTCTTCATCGGTGCCGCGGCCACTGTCTCAGCCCATGAAGCCACGCGTAAGAGCACTGCCGGAAGTGAGAGGGCCACACCACCGCACGGCCGGGCGAGGCGCCCATCACCAGCCGTTCCGGCCGAAAGTCCTCCTTCCAGGGGCTTCCAGCGAGACAAGGCCCGGCGGGATGCGGAGAGCCGCAAACGCCTCGATGCTAGAAAAGCTGCCGCGGACGAACAAGTCAGGAGGGAAAGAATCGAGGCCCAGAAGCGTGCCGAGATAGAGCGCATCCGACGGGAAGAAGCCAGAGCCAAGCTCCTCCCGCGCTTCCGGGCCGCCACGAACGAGCACGGCCTGCTTCTGGTTCGTAACAATCTCGAGGCGTGGGGCACCACCCTAAAAGCGACGAGCAAGGACGTCGAGCAGCTTACGTTCACCGGCTCCGGCGTTGATGCGGCCTCCCTGCCGCCACGCGGTCTGAAGTTCTCGGGGCGGATAGATCAACAGGGCGACCTCATCCTGGACTTGTCCAACCAGTCCGGAACCTTGAGGTTCGATAAATTCCTGGATATCGGCATGTTCTCCATGGAGAAGGGGGAGTATGCTCTCATCCCCCTGAACCCAACGATGCGCCAGCAGGTTTTGAAGCGCCGTGAGGAGGTTGCGCGAATCCTCAAGCAGCAAGTCCCGGAGCCTAAGATTACCCTGTATGATCAGACCAAACCGGCTGATTTGAGGAAAGTCGGGAAGATGAAGTTCTCCTTTGCCGCCGCGGAAGTCAACGATCGCGGCTGGCGCGCAACGCATGATGGGGCACTCAAGTGGGTTGACGGATCCCTGGATACGGACTGGGGAGCCAATAGGGCTAAGATAGGAACATACTCGGTGCGCTACAAAGAGCGACCGAAGACAAGAGGAATCGGCATTCTGGCGAAGCTTACTGTCTGGGGCACCGGATCCTTCAAAACGGTTTCTCTGACGATCAATGGTCAGCGGCGGGTTCTTCTGCCTTCTTTGCCCAAGGGTGGGACGAGCGGCGATGAGAAAGCGTTCTTCGAGTTGCGCTTCAGTAAACCCATTGAATTGGTTGAGCTTCGTTTTGACGTGCTGGACGGATATCTTTCTTTGTACGAAATCCTGATGCTCGAATAGACAGTCTTCAGATGCTCGGCTGCCTGTCGAGCAAGACCTGTCCCGCGTTGGCGACGGCAAATGTGAAGCCTCTTTGCCGGAATCGAGAAGGTACGTGGCTATCCGCACCAATAGCACCTGCAAGATTAAGCCTATAAACCTTGCGGTACTAGACCAGGATGATGCCGCAGGCGTTGCGGTCGCCCCACACGCGAGGCTTCCCTTCGAAAGCGTCCTCCGGGACGTATCGGGTTCGTATCAGCGGGCTCTCGGCGGCACAAAAAGAAAAGCAGCGAGACCCAAAACCTCAACTCTCGCCGCCAGTTAAGTAACGAGGCCGACGGGAGTCGAACCCGCAACCACCGGATCGACAGTCCGTTCAGTTGCGCTTGTTGGTTCGCCGCAGACTTTCCGTCGCAACTTTGATATCAAGCACCGGTGTCCCATTGACGGCATCCAGGCCGCGAACTGTTAGCGTCGTTCCCTTGGCCCCAAGAAGTTCCACATCCGTAACGGCTATCGGGGTTAGGCGGCCCGGACTGCGCGATGCAAACGGTCCAACTTCTTTACCATCCCAGCCGCGGCGAAAAATGCTTTTGATCGGCCTGACCTCGTGAAGTTGCCACACAACGGTAAGATGAGTCTCATCCGCCAAACCTTTCATGAACCTGGCCATGCCGGAGGATAACCGAATCTCTGAGACACGGCCGCCAGTGGTTCCGAACGCCTCACGAGATCGCTTCCTGTCATCGACCACAAAACCGATGGGCCAGATAGACACGGGGTCAACACTACCGTATAAGCAGTTCAGGCAAACCGGCTTATTGTCAATGAATCGTGTTGAAAGCTTCCCACTGTCCCGGCCGCACTCGCTGCATTTCCACTGGCTCTTTTTCTCGGACATCGCGATGTTCCTGGTGGCAGCACGGTTGATACCGGAATTCGTCATGTACGGACCCAAGAGCAGTCTGTCTTGGCTCGCCGGCTTGAGTATAATAAATTACAAGGGTATTTGAGCGGCTTCTTCATACTTGTGGGTCGGTCATGCGAGCCGGGAATTCCGCTATTCTGTTCGTGACGAGGCTATGGGCGACAATCGCCGCCATAATGGCAAACGTGATGCTGTCTTTTCTGGGCTGCCGTTCGGTGCCAAAAGCACCGGAACTACCTTCAACAAGGTCAGCGGAGAAAGGGGACATTGCAGTGACCATCGTCTATGACAACAACCCGGGCACGGAAGGCCTTACGCCTGCCTGGGGTTTTGCCTGCATCATTCAATTGCCCCAGGAGACTATCCTGTTTGACACGGGCGGCGACGGTCGGATTTTGCTGGGAAACATGCGCCGGCTAAACATCGACCCGAAGGAAATCGATGCGATAGTGCTCAGCCATGTTCACGGCGACCACACCGGCGGATTGCCATCAGTCCTAAGAATCCGCCCTGGCGTTGCGGTTTACATCCCCACGGGTTTTCCAGCCGCGCTGAAAAAGGAGATTCGATCACTTGGCGCTCAACTGACGGAAGCGGAGGAGTCTGAAATCATCTGCCGCAGCGTCCGAACTACGGGCACCTTGGGCAAAGGTGCAATTGAGGAACAAGGGCTATGTATCAAGTGCCGCGATGGGTGGGTTTTGATTACCGGTTGTGCTCACCCGGGTGTGGCGGATATGGCCGCCGAGGCCAAGCGGATTACGAACGGGCCGATACACTTGGTGATGGGCGGCTTCCACATGGGCGGGCAGTCCAAGTCCAACATCGAGGCCGTGATCGACCGCTTCGAGGAACTGAACGTTCAGGAAGTCGGGCCTTGCCACTGCTCCGGCCGCGCCGCCCGGGAGCTGTTCAAGCGGCGCTTTGGCGCGCGTTGCACTCTCCCGGGCGTTGGCAGCACGTTCCGGTTCGACTCTGAAGAATAATGCGTTCCGTATGGTCGCAGTGTACGCCTTTCAATCTGTCAGTAGATGGCGTCGCCGATCCCTTGCGGACCTGCCTCCCCCGGGGCAACCTACCGCCAATCCTGCCCCGGTTACCGCAGACAGCCAACGTGGCAGCCCGAATTGCTGAACGTGCGAACGAGCTCCGGATTCATAATGCGGTGGTCTAACGGACCGCTACGGACTCGATCGCAGGCGGAGGATGGCAGGGGTATTGACGTAAGGTCCGTGAAGCCAATGAGTCGTGGGAATTAACGCCCCTCATGGGGCGACGACGACCGCTTTCCTAGCAGCCGTCCGAGGGCATATGATGCCTTTGTGATAGGTTGCGTCGATGCACTTCCGGCGGAACCAAAAAGGCGACGAGAGCCGCAAGAGCAAATCTCGAGGCGAGTTAGAAAACGAGGCCGACGGGAGTCGAACCCGCAACCACCGGATCGACAGTCCGGTACTCTAGCCAATTGAGCTACGGCCTCACGCAAAGTGCCAGGCAGCCCTCGCCATACAACACTATATACGAGAAGCGGGCGTGATTTGTCAATAGCCGTGTTTGGCAGCCTATCCCCAGCTTGCCGAGCCGGGCTGGGAGCCGACAAGTGTGCACGTGGCGAGAGCCATGGAATGAGACATCGCCCAGACAATTCTGGTGCGTGCGAGCACGCACCCTACGCCCGGCCCCAGCCCCAGCGGGGCGTGTTCCTTAGCCCCGTGCCAGAGCAGCGGGGGAATCGGCGGAGCAAGCAGCGCAGCCGCATCGGGGCGTGTGGACTGGGTGGGGAGCCAAGACGCCCCTACGGGGCTCTAGGGCGGGGAAGGCCTCCACCACCCAGGGCTCGCGCCCTGGGCTAAGAAAGGCGCCCCTGCCGGGGCTACCCATGGAACTGGGGATAAGTCAGGCGTCTGCGGCGGCGGCCGGGGCGCGGGGTGCCGGCCTGGGGCGAATCGCCGCCGACGGGCGCGGGCGGGGCGGCCCGAAGGTGTCAAAACAGCCAGGCGGGCGCCTCCTCCTTGGAACTGTCTTTGGCCGCGAGGGCCGGCGTCTGCTCGGCCTGGTCGTCGGCGGGCCAATCGGCCGCGGGCGGCGGCTCCGGGTCGGCCTGGCTGGCGGTGGCCTCGGCGGCTGGCAGCGCCGGCGAACGTCCGCGCTGGGGCGTCCCCCACATATTTGGCGGTTGGTCGACCCACCGAAGATGCTGGAGATACTCGGCCAGATCCTCGTCACCGAACGCGGCCAGGAAGGCCGGCTTGGCCGTCGGATTCAGGTGGGTAATTTCCTCGATCAACTGCCGCTTCGTCATGATCACACCTCACACTTCGCAGCGACGCACCGCGCAAGATTATCGGACAGAGGCCGAGCCAAACTTTAGCCGCCTTGCCGGGCGATTGCGGGCGGGCGCCGGGCGACGGAACGCGGCCGCGGATTTATGAGGTTAGGGGTGCCTTTTCTCCCGCCGGGGCGATATACTGTGACGCTCATGTCGCCCGAAAAGACCGAAACCGGCTGGCCGCCGCCGGAGGTGGACTTCGAGACGCTTTCTCCGATGCGGCGGGCGCTGAAACGGGCTGTGGTCAACCCGTTGGCCAACTACCTGCCGGCCGGGTGGACCCGGGCGCTGCTGCGGGCGGCCAAGAGCGAGCTGGCGGCGGCGAACTGGGCCGACCCCGGCGGCTGGCGCAGCATGGTGTTCAGCTACGACGGCCAGGCCAGCCAGATCGCCGATAGGATCCTCATCAACGCCGGGACCATGGCGATGGCCCTGCGCAACCGGAAGCGGCTGGGGTCGTTTCTGATCGCCCGGCTGATCGATTCGGCCGGGAGCGGGCCGGTGCACGTCGTGTGCCTGGGCGCCGGCCCGGGGCAGATCATCATCGACGCCCTCGCCCGGGCCAATCCCAGCGCCCGGGCGTCCCTGGTGGACCGCAGCGCCGACGCCTTCGCCTTCGGCAGAGAGCTGGCCAGCCGCAGCGGGCTGGGCGACCGCGTGCGCTACATCCAGGCCGACGTGCGCGGGTTTCAGGAACTCCTCGACGGTCCGGCGGACGCGGTGACGATGCTGGGCATCTGCGAATACCTGGGCGATAAGCAGCTCGTCAGCATCGCCCGGGCGGCGGCCGACGTGATGGGCGACAACGCCCCGATCGTCTTCAACTCCCTGTCACTTGCCCACGGCACGGACCGCTTTTTCCGGCGCGTGTTCGGCCTGCACATGATTCACCGCGGCCCGGAGCGGATGCAGCAATTGATGTCCGAGGCGGGCTTCGGCGAATTTCGGGCGCACGGCGAGCCGCTGGGCGTTTACCATGTAATCGTAGGCCGCAAGCTGGCCGTGGCGGGCGGCGGGTAATCCGCGGTCCGGCCAGGGCGGCGGCAGGTCAACCGACCAGAGACATCCAATCAGCGCAATGGCTGAGATTTCCATACCCTGGGGCGATGAGACCCTGACGGCCGCTCTGCCGGCAGAATGGGCCATCCAGCAGGTCGCCAGCCCCACCGTGCCGGCGGCGCCGAGCGACTGGCCGGAGTATCTGGCCAGGGCGCTGGCCCGCCCGGAAGGCGCCAAGCCCCTGGGCAAGCTGCTGGCGGCGCGCCGCCACGGCAGGGTCGCCATCGTCGTGGAGGACCTCAGCCGCAGCAGCCCGCTGCCGATCATCTTGAAGGCGATCTTCGGCGAGCTGACCCACGCCGGCGTGCCCAACGAGAACGTCGAGATCTTCTTCGCCCTGGGCATGCACCCGCCGCTGACGGCGGCCCAGGCGGCCGAGAAGATCGGCCCGGAGCTGGCCGGGAAAGTCGCCTGGCGCGGCAACCCGTGGCGCGACAGCCACGCCTACGTGAACCTGGGGACGGTCTCCGTCGCCGAGGCCGGGCGGGTGGAGCTGTGGGTCGATCGCGGCGTGGCGTCGGCCGACCTGCGAATCCTGGTCAGCTCGGTCAGCCCGCACCTCCAGGCGGGCTTCGGCGGCGGCTACAAGATGCTGGTTCCGGGCTGTGCGTACCTGGACACGATTCGTCAGCTCCACCTGGCGACGGTGCCGCGGCAGCCGACCCAGCAGGTGGGTCAGCCCGGGTCGGTCAATGCCATGCGCCGGCTGGTCGAGGCGGCCGGGGCGGTGATCGACGCCGCCGCCGGCAGCAGCTTCGGCGTGCAGTACCTTCTGGACATGGCCGGGCAGGTGGAGGCGGTGGTCGCCGGCGACGTCGCCGTCTGTCAGCGGATGCTCGCCAAACAGTGCGCCGCCGGCTGCGGCGTGCCGGTCGAGGCCCCGGCCGACGTGGTCATCACCAGCGCCTTCCCGCGGGATTACGACCTGTGGCAGAGCTTCAAGGCCATCGCCCACGCCTGCTGGGCGGTGCGCGAGAACGGCGTGCTGATCTGCCTTTCGCGCTGCCCGGGCGGGGTGAACATGCCCACGTTCTCGCTTCCCATCGGGGCCAAGTGGGCGCGCATGGCCGTGCGGGCGGTGGGGGCCAACGTGCTGGGGCGCCTGCTGAGTCGGCTGGCGCCGGGCCTGCCCGCCGACGTGACCTTCTTCGTCCGGCTGGCGATGCAGATCATCCAGCGCACTCACGTGCTGATGGTCTCGCCCGCCCTGGCCGAGGCCGGGGCCAAGATGCTCGGCCTGCCCATCTTCGCCGATCCGGCCGAGGCCTTCGCCGCCGCCGAGCAGCGCCTGGGCGGCGGGGCAAAGCGGGTCATCGTCTTCCCCGCCGGCGGCGTGACCTACCCCATCCTTCACCCGCCCCTCGGCGCCGGCTAGGCCGGAGCGGGCCTGCTTTTCGTTCGCCCTGGGCGGTGGCGTGAGAGGCCGCAGCCTCAGCCGTGCCGCCCACGACATCCCCGGCAGGCGCACAGGGCGCCCTCTCGAAAAAGCAGCCTTCGGCGGCTGGCTTCAGCCGGGCAGCCCGATTGGCTCAAGCCTGGCCGACTGCTGGCCTGCCTGCAAGCTGCTAGGCAGGCAGGCGGGCCGGGTCCCGGCGCGGCGGAAGCGCCAGTCGGAGGTGGTTGATCGCCGCCAGGGCGGCGCGGCGGCGAATGACGTCGCGGTCGCCGGGGAAGACGTGGCGGTGGACTTTGGTGCCGCTGGGGCCGGCGATGGCGACGTAGACCAAGCCGACGGGCTTCTCGGCCGTGCCGCCGGTGGGGCCGGCGATGCCGGTCACGCCCACGCCCCAGTCGGCGCCGAATCGCCCTGCGGCCCCCTCGGCCATCGCGGCCGCGACCGCTTCACTGACGGCGCCGTTGGCGGCGATCACGTCCGCGCCAATACCCAGAAGCTCGGCCTTGGCTTCGTTGGCGTAGGAGACCACGCCGCCGAGGAAGTATTCGCTCGCTCCGGGCACGGAGGTGATCGTCTCGCCGATCATGCCGCCGGTGCAGGACTCCGCGACGGCTAGGGTCGCCCCGGCCGCGTGGAGCGCCTTTCCCACGACGGCCGCCAGCGTCTCGTCGTCCTGGCCGAAGACCAGCTCGCCCAACCGGCGGCGGACCTCGGCGGCGGTCCTTTCCGCCGTTGCCTCGGCGTCATCGACCGTGCGGCCGGCGGCGGCGATCCGCACGGAGATCGCGCCCGCCGAAGCGGTCGTGCCGACCTGGGGGCTGCCGCCCCGGTCCATGAGGTCGGCGATCATCTCGCCGACGTCCGATTCGCCGGCGCCGAAGGTGTGCACCGCCCTTCGCACGATCGCCCCGGCCGCCGGCAGCCGCGGGGCGACCTTCTTCTCGAACATCTCCGCCATCTCGTGCGGCGGTCCGGGCAGGGCGAAGACCCGGGCGCTTCCGAGCCGGGCGAAAAGGCCCGGGGCGGTGCCGCAGTCGTTGTCGATGGGCTCGGCCCCGACCGGCACCAGGGCCTGGGTGCGGTTGGAGGGCTTCATCTGGCGCCGGCGGGAGGCGAAGAAGGCGGAAATCCGCTCCAGGCAGCGGGGGTCCTCGCGGAGTTCGGCGTTCATGGCCGTCGCCAATCCCTGGCGGGTGAGGTCGTCCTTGGTGGGGCCGAGCCCGCCGGTGACGATGACGATTTCCGCGGCGCCGGCCGCGGCGGCGATGGCGGCGGCGATGGCCTCGGCGTCGTCGGCGACGGTGACGTGGCGGATGGCGGCGATGCCGTGCTCGGCCAGGCGGCGGGAAAGATGGGCGCTGTTGGTGTCCACGACCGCCCCGCCGGTCAGCTCATCGCCAATGGAGATGATAATCGCCCGCATCGATCCGCTCTTGGCCTTCCGCTTTGCCGTTTCAGCTTTCAGCTTTGTCTTTCCCTCGCCTATGCGATTTCGTCATCGCCGATCGCCATTCCGCAGTTGGGGCAGGTCGCCTGGCCGGCGGCGTCCTGCTTCTCGGGCAGGATTGCGCCGCAGTGACGGCAGCGGCGGGGCGGTTCACGGTCCGGGGCGCCGCCGGCCGCCTGCCGCTGTCGGCGGAGTTCGCGGAAGTAGTCCACGTACGAACAGACGGCCGCGGGGATGGTCGTCAGGAACAGGGAGACGGGCAACCACACCCACCATCGCCGCCCGTGCCGGCGCATTATCAACGCGGTGTGCAGCGCCGCCCCGGTCCACACCACCGCCAGGATCAGAACCACTTGCCAGAGCCATAGGGCCGCCACGGGCATGGCGATTATCTTAGCGGCGGCCCGCCGGTTTGGACAGGGCCGGCGACGCGGGTTGCCCGTCCCTCTTCCAGGTCGCTATGGCGGCTCCAGGCGTTTCCGGGTAACCTGCCCACTTGGCGCTAGGCAGGCAGGTGACGGCATTGCGGCAAGTCGAAGATCCGCCGGGCCGGGCCCATGACAAGGTGGGAACGGCCGGTCGGGGCGTGAGGACGCCCGGTCGATGCGCTCTGACGTGGCGGTTCTTATGCGGATCCGCCTAAACACTGTTCGCCAGAAGATCGCAGCAGGGACCGTCAATGATTCAGCTTTCTTGCAGTCACTCGTTCATAGAAGCCGACGCCGGGTACGATGCCTGGGGGGCCATGGCCGTGGGCGACTTTGACTGCGACGGCAGGCCGGAGTTCGTCACGGGAGGCAAAGGAGGCGGATTCTTCCACCTCTATGACCTCAACACCCAAACAGGGTCGTGGGACCGCCACGTCATCACCCGCGAGCTCTGCCCCAGCGTGAGCGCCGCTGCAACCGACCTTGACGGCGACGGGCGGCCCGAGATCGTCTGCGGCGAGTGGGGGCCACGGCTTTTGTGGTTTGCATGTCCCACAGGCTGCCTTGCCCGCTGGGAGTACCGCCCCGTTTACGAGGGCCTGACCAACCCCCACGACCTGTTCGCCGCCGACCTCGACGGCGACGGCCGAGATGAAATCGTTGTACGCAACAAGGACGGCTCACTGCTGCTCTTCCGGCCGCCCGCCGATCCGACGGAGACCTGGCCGGTACGGGTGATTGCGAACCGGCTTGGCGGTGACGGAACGGTGGCGGCACCTATTGCACGGCCGGACGTTCTGGACATCGTGACCAACGTCGGCTGGTTCGAAAACGCCAGGGGCGACGGCTCCGCCTGGGAACGCCACCCGTTCGCACCGAAAGAACTCGATCTCCATCCCGAATGCCGCGTGGCTGTGGGCGACCTCGACGGCAACGGCACCCCGGTTGCGGTAGTGTCCGAATCAGAGATTCCGAATGCGCGCATGTTCCTGCTGCGATACGTCGGACCTGAGAAGCTGTGGGAACCAGAACTTCTGATCGACCGGTCGGAACACATCTGCGGCATGCACAGCCTCCAGTTGGCGGACCTGGACAGCGACGGCAAACTCGAGATTTTCACCGCTGAGATGGAGAATGGCCGTACCGATGGTGTGAGCACCAAGCCTCGATGGTGGTACCTTTCGCGGTCGGCTGATGGTTCATGGCACAAGCATGTGCTTCTCGACGCCAACCTCGGGTCGCATACGGCGAGCGTGGCCGATTTCGACGGGGATGGGAGCCTTGAGATCGTGGGCAAGGTGTGGCGTGCCAACAAGATAAACGGCGCGGGCGGGAAGAATCACGTGGATTTTCTGAAGCTGTCGACCTGACTGCGTTCATATAGACTGCTTCCAATGGCGTCCGAGCCGAAGAAACACAACCTCGGTCTGTATGGAGAAATGCTGGGCTTCTACATCACGGCTCTGGGGTACACCCTGAAGGGCGGACAAGCCGCGCCGCTGATCGCCGATCCGTTGGCAGGAGGAATAACATGAAGACCACGGCGCACGTTCTCGCGTTTGTTGCGTCCATTTGCCTGTTGGGGCTTCCTCCGGCGGGAAGTGAGGACACCGGCTCCAGCGACGGAAAGGTGCGTTCGCTGATCCGGCGGCTCGGCAGCAAGGAGCCCAAGGACGTCGGGGTCGAGCGCGAATTGGCCCTTCTCGGGGCGCGAGCCGTACCGGCCTTGACGGACGCGCTGTCGTCAAAGGACGACCGCGTGCGGGCCAGGGCGGCCAGGACGCTCGGAATGATCGGGAACGCATCTCCCGTCCCCGCTCTGCTGGAAATGGTGCGGCGGAGGCAAAACCGATACACGTCGGCACTCCACGCATTAGGGAAGATCGGTGGGCCGGACGCGGCGAGGCATCTGCTGGCGGCGCTCCCGAGAGAACCCTTGCGGATGCAGGCAGATATCGTTCGGTATCTGGGCCTGATCGGGGACAATCGTGCTGTTGCGCCTTTGTGCGCCCTGCTGGAGGAATCGACATCCATCCGCGTACGGCGCCAAGCCGCCGAGGCCCTCGGGCGCTTTCGTGACCCGCGCAGCCGCGATGCGTTGCAGAAAGCTGTCGATCATGACACGAACTGGGACGTCTACAGGGCGGCCAAGAAGTCGCTCTTGCAGCAAGCAACCGGCCGCGAGCCGGCCCTGCCGTACCAAGGGCTCATCGAGATTGTCATCGTCAAACGCCCTGAGCCGCCGGAGGGCGCCGAAGAATGGCGTCGCCGGTATGAGAAAGCCCATCCGCCAAGCCCCTTGGCCCCCTCCCGGACGGGGCCGACGGTCCACTCTCTTGTCATACCGGCACGCTATAAGTCTGCGCGAAAGGAACTGCTCAGTATGGCCAGGCATCATACGGAGGCAACGAAGCTCGTTGAGGCGCTACTCGGACACATGCGCCACACACAACTCAAGGAGGAGGGATCGGGCGGGAAAGCGATGCGCCTGATGATCGACATCGGGAAGCCGGCTGTGCCTGCGCTTGAAAACGCCGTGAGACGGGGCGATGAAACGCTGAAGACGAACGCCACACGATGCCTGCGGGCAATCCACAGCGCCCAGGCAACAAGCAGAGATGCCGTGGGAAAGACCAAGTCGTGACCGGACTGCCAACACGCCCCTGCCGCGTCGGGGTGGCCTCACCGCACCTACTTCATGTGTGCCGGCACGAGCGGCTCGGCCAGGGCGTAGCGCTGCCAGCTCCTGCCGTGGCACTTCGGGCAGATGCCGTCTTCCGGCACGTCGCCGGGCGGGCTGTAGGCGCAGTAGTGGCAGGTGACGAAGACGCGCTTCGGCATGGAATCCGAAGGGGGCACGCGAAAGACCGCGTCGTCGCTCCGCGCGTAGTGGGGCTGGCGACGTCCGGCGTGGCCCTGCCTTCTCGGTGAACGAGATCTGCCAGCCATGACACACCACCTTCCTTGCAGTTGCCCGTTCCCGCGCTGCGGGCCTATAAATTTAGACGCCGCTGACGTTTAGATTGTTCCACAAAATCCGGCCCGCGGAGCGGTTTTTTTAGTCTTTTTGCCTCATGGCGTTACGGCCGCGGACGGGCGGGACAGTTGGGAAGGCGCGAAAAGCCTCTCCTTCCGGCGGCCGGGGGAGTATAATTGCGACGCCATGACGTGCTGCCGTAGGTTGTTTTGCGTGGCCCTCTTGTGGGCGTCGGCCGGGATGATCGGCTGCGAAGGCGCACCGGCGATCTATACTCCGACCGGTGGGGGCTATCTCGGCGCCGAGATTTCCCCGAAGAACTCGTGGGCGGTCCGCGGCCACCTCGCCAACCCTCCGGCCGCCGCCGACGGAAACCTGGCGACCTTCGCCCGCAGCGACTATGCCTATCGCGGCGCGGAGCTGACGATCGACCTGAAGAAGGTCTGCCTCTTCCAGACCGTCATCATCGATCACGGCATCCACGAGCACGAGTACTGCCCCAGGACGGCCGTTGCCACCAGCGTCGACGGCGCGATCTTCACGGACCGCCTCGCCGCCCCGGGCACGCGGCGGGTGACGGTTCTGTGTCTGCCCGGCCCGGTGCTGGCCCGCTACCTTCGCCTGCGGGCGGAAGTGCCCGGGCCGCGCCCCTGGTCCATCGCGGAAGTGTACGTCCAATGAGGCCGCCGCATGTTTGAATGCAGACCCGCCGCCGTGGGCAGCGTTGGCGAACATGCACGCCGAGCCGGTAATCCCCGCCCGAAGCCGATCGCCAGGGGTGAGATGGCCTCCCGCCGGCCGCGGAAGCTGCGGCTGATCAACCCGCACAGCGCGCTGTCGACGATCACCATGCCGGAGATCATCCGGAAGATGACGTTCTCACGGCGGGCCCTGTTCCTGCCGTTGAACCTGGCGATCTGTGCGGCCGTGGTGCCCGACGGCTGGGAGGTGGAGATCGTCGACGAGAACGTCACCGACGCCCCGCACGCCGCGGCCGCGGACGTCGACGCCGTCGGCATCGGGGCGATGACCACGCAGGCCCGCCGGGCGTATGAGATCGCCGACGACTACCAGAGGCTGGGCGTGCCGGTGATCCTCGGCGGCATTCACCCCTCGGCCCTGCCGGAAGAGGCGCTCCAGCACGCCTCCATCGTCTGCCGCGGCGACGCCGAGGGCACCCTGCCGCGGGCCCTGCGCGATCTGGCGGCGGGGCAGGCCAGGGAAGTCTACGACTGGACCGAGCAGCCGGATACTCCCATCGCCACCCCGCGGAAGGATCTGCTGGACCCGGCCGACTACCTCGTCTTCAACCCCATTCAAACCACGCGCGGCTGCCCCCACGGGTGTACCTTCTGCACCACGCCGGCGATCTTCGGGCGGAAGTTTCGCCAGCGCCGCATCGACGACATCGTGGAGGAGATGGCCGCCGCCTACGAGCAGTTCCGCACGCGGGTGTTCATCTTCTCCGACGACGACGTGGGCGGCAGCCACGCCTGGGCGATCGAGCTGTTCGAGCGGCTCAAGCCGCTGAAGATCCGCTGGGCCAGCCAGTGCGACATCCTCATCGCCGACAACGACCGGCTGCTGGCGGCCATGCGCGACAGCGGCTGCACGGGACTGATCCTCGGGCTGGAGAGCCCCCGGGCCGAGACACTGCGCGCCTCCGGCAAGGGCTACGTCCGGGCCGAAACCTACCTGGAGAAGATCAGGAAGATCCGCTCCTACGGCATCAGCATCTGGGGAAGCTTCATCTTCGGCTTCGACACCGACGGCTGGCGCGACTGCATGCAGGCGGTGCGCTTCGCCCAGCGGGCCGACCTGTGCATGAGTTGCTATCCCATCCTGACGCCGTATCCGGGCACGGTCCTGTTCGAGCAGTACCTGCGTGAGGGCCGGCTGCTGACGCAAGAGTGGGACCGCTACAACGGCGCGACCGTGGTCTTCCAGCCGCGGCGGATGACGATCGATCAACTCCGCCACGCCCAGATGGCGGCGTTCCTGGAGTTCTACGCCCCGCGGAGCATGCTGAAGCGGCTGAAGGCGCTCTCCCGGCCGGGCGGGGCGAACGGGCGCGGCTGGCCGGTCTCGGTGAAGAAGAATTCGTATCTGGCGAACGTGGCCATCTACCGCGGTTTGACGTATTACTATTCGAAGCGCGGCCGGGCGCTGCCGAGATTCACGGACTTTGTCGCCGCGGACGCGGAGGCCCGCGTCGCGCGCAGTCTCGGGGAGAGGAGGAAGCGAGAATGAGCCAGCAGGCGCAACCGCCGGCGACCGCCGGCGACGACGGCGCCGGAAAGCCCGCCCCGCAGGCGCCGGGGCGATTTGTCTTCATCGTCGGCGTGCTGATGGTGATGATCGTGGCCCTCCTGGCCGGACTGTGGCTGAGGGCGCGCATCCGCGCGACCACGGCCGAGTTCGCCGCCGCCCAGCTACGGGAGCGAAACGACAAGCTCGAGGCGCTGGTGGGACGAATACTGCTGGGCGGGGCCATCCAGCCGGCAGTCGCCCGCAGTTCGCTCCAGACCAAGGCAGTTCACGTCGACGGCCGGGAGATCACGGCCCTGCGGCTGCCGGCCGCGATGGCCAAGACCTGGGGCTTCGAGCCCGGCGACGTGATATTGGCCGATCGCGCCGCGCCGCCGACCACGACGACCGCGACGCAGCCGCGCTGATGCCCGCGCGCCCGCGGCGACAGGGGAGTTGAGCGATGGACCTGCCGGAGAGTCCGTTTTACCTGTTCGGGATGGGCCGTCGGCGGAAGTTGCTGTACCGCTCCGGCCGGCTGCTGGACGCCTTCTCCGGCGAGCCGCTCGGAAGCTGGGACGTCATCAGCGAGTCCATCCAGCCGGCGCAGTACCGCGTGTGGCTGCGGACGCGCGGGCACGGCGAGGCCGCCATCGTCGAGGACGAAGAGGGCGTCTGGCTGGAAGAGGGCGGCCGGCGTCGCTGCCTGACCGCCGGGCGGGTGAACCTGCCGGCCTTCGCCGGTCATCCGCACGAGCCGCTGCTCCGCGCCGCCCACCAGGAGGTCCTGATCAACGTCGTCGCCGGCCGGCCGGTGCCGAACCTGCTGGCCTATCCCCGCCCGTGGTACCGCGACGCGGCCATGATGGCCATGTGCCTGGAGAGGACCGGCAACCTGCACCTGATCGCCGAGTGGGTGCGGTCGCTGCGCGAGTGCTTCGACCGCAACGACGCCGGCGTCTGCGAGGCCGACAACCTCGGGCAGGTGCTGTATCTGATCTCGCTGGTTTCCGGCCGGCACCACCCGCTGGTGCCGAAGGTGCTGAAGACGGCGCCGGCCTTCCGCCGCGGGCGGCACGTCGTCGGTCTGACCGATTCGGCCGAGCACGCCGTCTACCAGACCAAGTGGCTGAAGTTCGGCCTGCGGGCGCTGGGGCTGGACGATCCGTATGAGATCCCGGCCGAGTTCGATTCGTATTCGGCCCTGTTCTGGATGGACTACCGCCAGGCCCACGTGCCCGGCGAGCCGTTCGGCGAAAAGAGCAAGGACAACTATCCGTATCTGGGCTGGGCCGAGGCCCACTTCCACGGCCGCCCGCCGCCGGCGCCGGCCGATGCCAGGCGGTATCCGCTGACGTGGGAGGCCCACGCCAGCCAGGCCCGGTACGAGCGGATGGGCATCATCTCCGACGAGCACGTCCGCCGGAGAATCGCCGCCCCCCACGCCTGGCACGCCGCCGAAATGTTCCTGTATTACTGCGGGTCCCACGCGCAAGCGGCGTCTGCTTGAGCGTGCCCGACGCCCGGGCAAATGGCGCTTGGGCGCGGCATGCCGCCCTTGCGGATGGCGGCGCTTTCGGGTAGTCTGCAGGCGTCGGGGCTGGGGCGGGAAGCTCATCCGCGGGCGGGAGTGTCGGCAGTGCGGGAAGTCGAAGATCCGCCGGGGCGGGCCATGGCAAAGTGCCAGCACCGCACCGGGGCGTGAACGCCGCCTCGCGATTGCGACGCCCAGGACGGCGACGGCATACAGTCCCCTGCTCAAGCCTGCACCGGTCGGCGTCCTGTTGTTGGTTGTGCCCGGAAAGGAGAAACCGATGCCACGATCAGGACTTCTCTGGCTGAACTTGTTTCTGCTCGGCGCGCTCTGCGTGGAACCTCTCCGGGCGCAGCAGAATGACTCGGCCTTGCGGGACGAAGCGTTGCAGGCACTGAAGAGGGCCGCCTCGTTCTACCGCGCCAAGGTCGCCAGCCACGGCGGATACGTTTATTACTACAGCGTGGACCTGACGGAGCGATGGGGCGAGGGGGAGGCATCCCCGGATACGATCTTCGTGCAGCCCCCGGGAACGCCCACGGTCGGCATGGCCTACCTCCGGGCCCATGCCGCGACGGGCGATCGGTTCTACCTGGACGCGGCCCGCGAGGCCGCCGAGGCGCTCGTCGACGGGCAGTTGGAGTCCGGCGGCTGGACGCAGGTCATCCATTTCGCGCGTCCCCGGCGGGGGCGGATGGGGAAGTACCGCAAGAGGAGGGTGGGAAGCTGGAACGTCTCCTCGCTGGACGACGGCCAGACGCAAGCCGCCCTTGCGATGCTCATCCGCGCCGACCAGGCGCTGGGCTTCCAGCACGCCGAGATTCACGAAGCCGCCGCCTACGGTCTGGACGCGCTGCTGAAGGCGCAGTTCGCCAACGGCGGCTTCCCCCAGGGCTGGAGGGCGCCCGTGCAGCCACAGCCCGTGCGGAAGGCGAGGCTGCCCGACTACGACTGGAAGACCGAGGGAAGGGTCAAGAACTACTGGGACTACTACACCCTCAACGACAACGTGGCCGGGACCGTCTGCGAAACCCTCATCGTCGCCCACCAGGTGTACAAGGACAAGAAGCACCTAGCCGCGCTGGCCAGGCTGGGCGACTTCCTGATCCTGGCGCAGATGCCCGATCCGCAGCCGGGCTGGTGCCAGCAGTACAACTACGAGATGGTTCCGATGTGGGCCCGGAAGTTCGAGCCGCCGGCCATCACCGGATGGGAGTCCCAGGACGTGATGGAGACGCTCATCAAGATCGCCCGGCACACCGGCCGGAAGAAGTACCTCGAGCCGATCGCCCCGGCCCTGGAGTACTTCACCAGGAAGTGCCTTCTGCCGGATGGGAAGATCGCGCGGTACTACGAGCTGAAGACCAACAAGCCGCTCTACATGGACAAGAGCTACCGGCTGACGTACGACGACTCGTCCGTGCCCGGCCACTACGGCTGGAAGCAGCCCGCCCGCTTCGAGCGGATCCGCAAGGCTTACGAGGCGGCCCTGAAGGGCCAAAGCGCCCCCGGGCCCCGCGCAGCCCGGGAGTTGGAGGCGGCCGTCCGTCGGATCATCAAGGAGCTCGACAAGGACGGGCGCTGGATCACAACCCATGCGGGAGAGAATCTCGTCGGCCGGCCGAAGTTCAAACGCGGGTTCCGCTACATCTCCAGCGACGTGTTCAGCCGCAACATCGAGACGCTGAGCGAGTACATCGCCTCTCAACGCAGGTAGCCGCCTCGCTCGCAGCTGGGCACATGGCCGAGCCAGTCACTAGCCCTGGAGGGCGGGGCAGCAAGCGTTGCTCGTGGCCGAAGGCTGGAAACCGGCGCGATCCGGTCACTATAGTCGCCTCATCGATCATCCACGTGCATTCCTCGTTGTGCGTTGCGGACTGTCTGACCGGATTGGGTGACCATGCCGGAGCTGCCGGAGGCCGAAACCATCGCCAGCCGGACAACCTCTGCCCGCCGAAGCCCTTCGGTGCCTCGGGAAAGAAGCGGCGAAGGCGGGACTGGCTCGACTGCCTGGTCGGCTGTGCCGAGGCGGCCTCGATGCTCGGGGGTCGGTCATGGACGTAACGGCGCGGGGTCTGAGGAAGGCGAGGCGAAAGGGGAAAGCAGTCTCGTATCTGTAGGAGATGAGCGATATGGCAGAGCAGTCGACGACGAAGAATGAAGACAGCAGGACGCGCAGTCGGAGGCGCCCGGACAGGCCCGGGGGCTCGGGCCACCCGCCCGCCGGCCGATGTCATCACTGTGGAGCCTTCGCGATGTCGGCGATGCGGAAGCGCACGCCGAAGCGACTACTACGGCAAGGCCGAGCAGGCGTTGCGCGGGAAGCACAACGGCCAGCCCTTCACGCACATTGTGCGGCGACGGACGAGGTGCCTGGACTGTGGGCAGATACGGATCGACGGGGCCTGTGAAAACCGGCCCGACGGGTACCGAAGAGCCGGTCAGTAGGTGTTGTACGGCTTGCCCGATGCGTCCATATCAGTGTCCTTCAGGTTCGCCCGGACATCCCCCGTCTTGGTGTTGTACCACCAGGCCTTCCCTGGTCCGCCCTTTTCGGGGAGATTGTTAGCGTTGGTCTCGATGTGGAATACCGTCCCGCCCTTCTTCTTGCCAACCGGCATCGGTGGGATCTGTCGCAGGTAGGGACCGTAGATGTGGGTCGTATCCTTCGTCGCTGACACAGCGCCGAGGGCATCGGTATACTGCGTCAACTGGTTGGCTATGTCGGCACCAGGTCTCCTGCCAGCGTGCTCTGCCGTATAGCGATCGACGGCGGCCCGCATCATGTGCAGATCGCCGGTCAGGGCAGCGTCGCTCGCGCCCGCCGAGCCCCGGCTCAAGCGGGGCACAGCGATCGCTGCAATGACCGCGAGGGTCACAACAACGATCACGAGCTCAAGCAGACTGAATCCGCTATTCCTGTGTCTGGTCATTGCCTGACGTTCGCCTCGCCGCCTTCTGTTCGAGGATTCCCGTCCGCGGAACGGTGCCCGCGTTGCTGTCGGAGTTCGACGCAGCGACCATTGGGCGCAACACCCAGTGCTCGACAATCTGCCTGTAGGCCTCCCGGCCCAGTGGTTTCTGGAGATACTGGCTCATCCCGGCCTGGAGGCACTTCTCCTCCGTGATCTGCAGTGGGTTGCCCGTTATCCCGACGATGGGAACCCGCCCGCGGTCGCCGTCCATCTGGCGAATCGCCCGGGCGGCTTCGATGCCGCTCAGTCTCGGCATTGTCCCGTCCAGTAGGATCAAGTCATACAGGCCCTCTGAAGCTGCTTCGACTGCCTCCGCACCGTCCGCGACCACGTCCACTCGGCAACCCATCCCTTCCAGAATCATCGCCACGATGTTGCGGCTCAATTCGTCATCATCCGCTACGAGCACGCGGGCGACGGGGGTTGATTCTCCGGTGTCTGAGGCGTTCATGGCCATTCCCCGATCCCTGGCGGTGAGCCGATCTTCCTGGCCCAAGGCGATGCACAGCGCCTAGTCTCGGCACACAGTGTCCCGTATGCACAGTTCTACATCCTTGTGACGGTATCGGTTGTCCACGGCTGACCTTTAGCAAGATCTGGGTGCACAGCCTGCGTTTTTCATCTGACCTCTCGCAGCCAACGTCCTTGGTGCTGGCCCTGCCCTGTGACGATGGCAGCGTCCTTGGTGGCCTTGACGGCCGCGCTGGAGGTTCTCTGGCACGCGAAATGAAAGTAGCGCGCCGCACTGCGCAACCTGGGCCTGACGGTCGGCCCCAGAAACAATTCGGATTCCGAATAGGTTCCCTCTGGTGTCGTTGATGGAGGCCACCCAGGCGCGTCTAATAGTGTGAGAGCACATCGCGGTCGATCCGCAAGGACGGGCTGCGGCAATCGAATACCGCCCGGGGAACAGGCCGGGCCGGCCGAGGGCTGGAAACCGCCGCGATCCGGTCACTATAATCGCCTGATCGATCATCCACGTGTATTCCTCGTTGTGCGTTGCGGATTGTCTGACCGGATTGGGTGACCATGCCGGAGTTGCCAGAGGCCGAGACCATCGCCCGGGGGCTTGCGACGGCGCTGACGGGGGCGGCGGTCTCGTCGGTGCGCCTGCGGCGGGCGGACTTCCTCAAGACCGGCAGCCGCGCGGCCCTCCGGCGGCTGACGGGGCGGCGGGTGACTTCCGTCGGGCGGCGCGGCAAGTGCGTGGTGATGCACTTCGGCCGGTGGCGGCTGGTGCTGCAACTGGGCATGTCCGGCCGGCCGTGCCTGGGCCGCGCCGGAAGGCCGATCGGCCCGCACACGCACCTGGTGGTGACGTTTGCCGGTGGGCGGCAGTTGCGCTACGTCAACAGCCGCCGCATCGCCGCCGGGGTGCATTTGCTCTCGCCCGGCGAGGACGGGCCGCTCGGGCGGCTCGGACCCGACGCCGACGGCATCACCCGCGCGGAGTTCGTCGGCCGCCTGGCCGGGCGAACCGCCCCCATCAAGGCCGCCCTGCTGAACCAGTCCATCCTGGCCGGCGTGGGCAACATCTACTCCGACGAGGCCCTCTTCCGGGCGGGCATCCGCCCGACGCGGCGCGTCGGCCGCATCAGTCGCCAGCGGCTGGGCAAGCTCCACGCCGCGGTGCGGGCGGTGCTGGCCGAGGCCATCGCCGCCGGGGGCTCCACCGTCACCGGCTCCAGCGGCTTCGCCGGCGCCAACGGGGAGCCGGGGCTCTTCACCGGCTCGCACCGCGTCTACGGCCGATACGGCCAGGCGTGCGTGCGGTGCGGCGCGACGCTCCGCCGAACCCTCGTCGGCGGGCGAACCACCACCTACTGCCCGCGCTGCCAGAAGTGAGCCGGCGCCCGTCCGCTTTCGGTAATCCGGTGTTCCGGCGGTCGCCGATTGGATAGAATGAGCGCGACATGGCCAAGACCTTCGTGAGGATATCCCTGGCGACGAAGCTGCGGGTGCTGTTCGCGGCGGCGGTGTTGGCCATTATCGCCGCGGCGTTGGGGGTGCCGTTGTACTTCACCCAGCGGCTGATGGAGCAGGCGCAGGAGCAGTCGGCCTCGCAAGTGGCGGGCCTGTACCTGCGCGAGTGGGTGGACCGGCACGACCGCAAGTCGCCGCCGGAAAGCGCCATCGCCCGGTTCTTCACGGCCGCCGGCGACGGGCGGCGGGGGCCGAGCTTCATCCGCGTGGGCCCGGAGGCGACCGCCGGCTCGTCGGATCGTCTGGTCGAGCGGGCGGCCAGCGCCTTCCGAAAGAACCCGCAGCGAATGATGGCGCTCATGGGCGAGGAGGACGAGCAGGGGCGGCAGGTGTATCGCTGCTTCCGGGCGGTGCGGGCGACGCAGAGCTGCCGCGAGTGCCACAAGACGACGCCGCCCGGGCGGTTCCAGCAGAATCAACTCGTCGGGCTCATCGACGTGACCATGCCGCTGGAGCGCGGCTCCTTGATCTGGTGGACGCGCGGGATGTTCGTCCTGGGCGGCTTGCTGGCGGCGCTGCTGGCGCTGATGTCCTTCTACATCATCACCAAGCAGGTCGTCCTGGCCCCGATCCGCAAGCTCCGCGACCTCTCCGACAGGGCGGCCGAGGGCGACCTGGCGGCGCGCAGCCGAATCGCCAGCGGCGACGAGTTCGAGAAGCTGGGGCGGAGCTTCAACGACATGCTCGACGCCATCCAGACCCAGCAGAACCAGCTCCGGCAGGCCAACCGCGCCCTGGACCTGCGGCTGGCGGAGGTGGCCGAGGCCAACGTCGCCCTGTACGAGGCCGACCGCATCAAGAACGAGTTTCTGGCCAACGTCTCGCACGAGCTGCGGACGCCGCTGAGCAGCATCATCGGCTTTGCCGAGTTGCTGGGGCAGACCGACGACGAGCGCCGCCACCGGCACGCCACGCACATCCTCACCTCGGCCAGGATGCTGCTGGGAATCATCAACGACCTGCTGGAGGTGGCCAAGGTAGAGGCCGGCAGGGCACAGGTCAACATCGAGAGGGTCTCGGTCAGGGACCTGTGCGAGACGTTGGGGCAGTTGGTCCGCCCCATGGCCGACAAGAAGCACTTGGCGCTGGAGGTGGACCTGGCCGAGGACTTGCCGGTGGCGGCCACCGACGCCCGGAAGGTCCAGCAGATTCTCTACAACCTGCTTTCCAACGCGGTGAAGTTCACGCCCGCCGACGGCAAGGTGACGCTGACGGCGCGGCGGGTGCCGGCGGAGGAGTCCAGCCTGCGGCGCGAGTCGGTCGCGCTGACGGTGGCCGACACCGGTCCGGGAATCGCCGCGGCCGACCAGGAGCGAATCTTCGAGAAGTTCCGCCGCCTGGACGATTCCATGACCCGCGAGCACGGCGGGGCGGGGCTGGGACTGGCCATCGTCAAGGAGCTGACCGACCTCCTGGGCGGGAGGCTCACGCTGGAAAGCGAGTCCGGCCACGGGGCCAGCTTCACCGTGCTGCTGCCGGTTGCCCCGGTCGAAAAGAAACTCGAAGGCGAGTAGCCGGCGGCGGAAACGATCGATCGTGTTGCGGAGTTGGCTGGGAGGTCAGCAATGTCGGAGAAGTTGGCGATTCTGGGCGGGCCCAGGGCCGTGCCGGCCGGAACCATCAAGGACTGGCCGCCCATCGACCAGACGGACCGGGAGATGGTCCTGGCCTCGCTGGACGGCGGCAACCACAGCTTCGGGCCCAACTGCAAGGCGTTTCAGGAGGAATTCGCCGCCTGGAACGGCAACCGCTTCGCCATCACCACCAACTCGGGCACGGCCGCGCTGCACATGTGCCTGGCCGCCTGCGGCTGCTCGGCCGGCGACGAGGTGATCGTGCCGGCGTACACCTGGTCGTCCTCGGCCACCTGCGCCCTGCACCACAACTGCATTCCCGTCTTCGTCGACATCGACTTTGACACAATGAACCTCGACCCGGACAAGGTCGAGGCCGCCATCACCGCCAAAACCAAGGTAATCATCGCCGTCCATCTGCACGGGCTGGCGGCGGACGTGGAGCGGCTGCTGGCCGTGGCCGAGGCGCACGGGCTGAAGGTGGTCGAGGACTGCTGCCAGGCCCACGGGGCCACCTTCGCCGGCAGGAAGGTCGGCACCTGGGGGCACTGCGCCGCCTTCAGCTTCAACCAGAACAAGTGCCTCTGCGCGGGCGAGGGGGGGATGTTCGTCACGGACGATGCGGAGTTTCTCTCGGCCGCCCAGGCCTTGTGGTCGTTCGGCGAGACGCGGACGCCGCTGGAGGACCGGGACTATCACGCCTACGCCCTGGGCTGGATGTACCGCAACAACGACCTGTCGGCCGCGTTCGGCCGGGCGGAATTGCGGAAGCTGGACGGATACCTCGCCGCCCAGAAGGTCAACGCCGCCCGGCTGAGCGAGCTGCTGGCCGGCGCGGCGGGTCTGATCCTGCCGACCGAGCCGCCCCGCCGCGAGCACACCTGGTACAACTACACGCTGCGCTTCGACATGGCCGCCCTGGCTCACGAGGCCGACGCCGCCGCCTTCCGCGACAGAATCGTCAAGGCCCTCCAGGCAGAGGGGGTCAGGACGGAGCTGTGGCAGCGGTTCATCCTGCCGGCGATGACCGTCTTTCAGGCCCGGAACGCCTACGGCCACGGCTGCCCGTGGGTCTGCCCCCACGCCCGACCGGTGGAGTACGACCCGGGCGAGTTCCCCGTCGCCCGGAAGCACGCCGACTGGCACACCGGCATGACCACTCCGCTGCGGGCGCCGAACGGCCCGACCGCGGCCGAGGCCACCGCCCGCGGAATTCGCAAGGTCATGGAGAACATCGATCAGTTGGACCAGCTTGAGTGAGAAACCTCATGTCGCTGAAGGCCGGCTTCGCGGAAGTTGACATCACCCCGCCCGTGGGCACGCACAAGATCGGATGGCTCAAGAAAATCGTCTCCGACCGCGTGCTGGACCCGCTGTTTGCCCGCGCGTGCGTGCTGGAGGCGGCTGGCGAGCGCGTCGGTATCGTTCAATTGGACACGCTCTGCATCGACGCCGGCGACGTCGCCGAAATCCGGAAGCGTATCTCCGCCGAGCATGGCCTCCCCGGCGGGGCCGTCATGGTCGCCGCCACGCACAATCACGCCGGCCCGGCCGTGGCCGACAGCGGCGACACCCGGCGCGACGACGCCTACGTCGAAACCCTCACGGCCAAGGTGGTCTCGGCGGTCGGCGCGGCGCTCACCGGCGCACGCGAGGCCGAGATCGGTTTCGCCCGCGGCTTCCGCTTCGAGGTCGGCTACAACCGCCGCGTCGTCATGCGCGACGGAACCGTGCGGACCCACGGGACGTTCGCCGACCCGGAGGCCCTCTTCATCGAAGGCCCGGTGGACCCGGAGGTGGCGGTTCTGGCCGCCCGCGGGCGCGACGGGGCGATGCTGGGGGCTCTGGTCAACTTCGCCTGCCATGCGGCCCATCACGGCGGCGATACGTCGCTCTCGGCCGGATATCCCGGCGTGCTGGCCCGGCGGATGAAGCGGCGGTCCTGCCCGGTGACGATGTTTCTGCTGGGAGCGGCCGGCAACATCGCCTGCGCGGACCCCGCCCACGAGGGGCGGAGCAAGTCCATGGAGGAGGCGGGTGAGCTGCTCGCCGGCGACGTGGCCGGCGCCCTGGAGGGGATGGAGTTCACCGGCCGGGTCAGGCTCCGGTGGCGGTCGAGGCTGGTGCGGCTGCCTTTCCGCGAGCTTGCCCCCGAGCAGCTCGCGGGCACGGTCCGCGGCGCCCAGCGGTTCATTGATTCCGCCATCTACGACCGGGCCATGCCCGCCCAGATCGAGCGGATTCGCCGCCTCGGGACCGAGACGGCCGAGGTGCAGGTGCTGCTGGTCAACGACGTCGCCTTCGTGGCGATCCCGGGGGAGTATTTCGTGGAGCTGGGCCTGCGGATCAAACAGCGGGCGCATCCGGCCCGGGCGGTGGTGGTCAGTTGCGCCAACGGGCTGCTGGGGTACATCCCCACGCGGGAGGCGTTTTCGCGCGGCGGCTACGAAACGACGTTCGGCCCGCCGAGCTGTCTGGCGGCCGGCGCGGGCGAGCTGCTGGCCGATGCCGCCGTCGAGCTGATCGCCGAGGGCCCCTGACCTCCGGCGGCGGGAATCCGGCGCCGCCCGGATCAATACCAAATCATGACGATGAGGTTCGGCTCGGGCGTCTTGCCTTCCATCACCCCCACCAGCTCGCCGACGTGCTTGACCTCAATCTCCTCGCCGTCGAGCCATTCGTTGATGTTCTCGATCAAGTGTTCCAGGGAGGCCACGCTGATCTTGGAGTGAAACATGCGGCAGCGGACCGCGCCGGCGCCGGTGAGGCTGGGCTTGCGCTGATACACCTTCTCCTTCTTGCCGGCCCCGACGGCGATCGAGCCGAACGCCCGGATCTTGCTGGAGGTCTGCCCCGGCGCGGACGGTGCTTCCTCCGCCAGCGGCAGGGGGGCCAGCTCCTCTTCGTCGCCGCTTTCGAGGGGGATGGGGGCTTCGTCGTCTTCGGACATGGCAGCTCTCCCGATCACAAAGTGCCAAAGATAAGGAAACCGCGAACGCCGGCCATTATTATAGAGCGGCCGGAGAGCCCGTCAAAGGGTTGGCGATTGCGGATTGGCCGAATGTGGCCCGCGGCGTCGATCCGCCGGCCCCTAGTGGAAAGGTGGTGTGCGGTTGAGGATTTACAGATGGTTGCCGCTACTGGTTTTGGCAGCGGCCCTGGCGCCGGCGTCGTGCGTGCCGGACGCGCCGCCGCGGGTGGAGCTTTCGCCCGAGACCTTCGTGCCGGAGAAGCTCGGCCTGGTGATCTGGGTCGACGGCGTGGACATCGACGTCTTCGGGCGGCTGCAAAAGGCGGGCAAGCTTCCGAACATTACGAAGTACCTCATCGACCGCGGCGTTACGATCGACTCGGCCGTCGCCTCGCTGCCGACGATCACCTACGCCAATAACGTCTCCTTCGCCACGGGGCTGTTTCCCGGGCACCACGGCATCGTCGGCAACAAGTGGTTCGACCGCTACCGCCTGGTCTTTCAGGACTATTGCTTCATCAAGACCTACCGGCAGGTGGACGCGGACTTCACCGCCGAAACCGTCTTCGAGGCCCTCGCCGACGATTACACCGCCACCATCCTGACGCCGGTGCGGCGCGGCGCCACCCGCAACGTCGACAACTGGGCGACGGCGGGGGTGGCGTGGTTCTTCGGCTACCAGGCCGCCGTCAACCACCTGACCACGGTGCGGTTCGAGCTGATCGCCGACGTCGCCAACCGCGCCGGCCGCTGGCCCAGGTTCATCCTGGCGTATTTCGTCACGCCCGACACCGTCGGCCACGCCCACGGGGTCAAGGCCCCGCCGTACACGGAGATGATCCTCGACATCGACCGCCAGGTCGGGCACATCTGCCGCTCGCTGGCCGCCGCCGGCCTGCTGGAGCGGACCCACGTCACGCTGATCTCCGACCACGGCTTCGTGGAAACGCCCGAGCACACTGATATCGCCGAGTACTTCCGGAAGGAGCTGAAGATCCCGACGATCAGCAAGCTCTACGGCCGGGGCCAGCCGTTTGAGAAGCGCATCGCCCACTTCGCCAAGGCGCGGGCGGTGGTGGTCACCGGCGGAAAGCGGCGGTGCAGCATCCACCTCCGCCCCGGCGAGCACTGGTGGCAGCGCCCGACGGAAGAACAGATTGACGATTTTATCGGGGTCTGCGGCCGGCCCGCCCCCCGGCCTCGCGACCGCGCCGGCCCGGCACGCGCTGGCCTGCCCGCGCTGCTGGCTGAGTTTGAGGCCGTCGACCTGGTCGTGGTGCGGCTGGGCGAGAATTCCGTCCGCGTGCAGAGCCGCTGCGGCGTGGGCGTCATCGATCGCGTCCGCCGCGACGGAGTCAAGCTGTACCGCTACCGCGTGAGGTCGGGAACGGACCCGCTGGGGTATGCCTCTAATCCCCCGGCGGCGGCGCTGATGGACGGTGTCTACCACGAGGGGCAGGCGTGGCTGCGGGCGACGCTGGATACGCCCCGGCCGGACGTGGTGGTACAATTGATCGAGCTGAACGACTCGCCGCGAAGCGGCGACGTGACGCTGTTCGCGGCCGACGGCTGGGATTTCTCCAAGGGCGACCGCGGCGGGCACGGCGGGCTGCTGCGGCATGAGATCGTGGTTCCTTGGGTCTGGGTCGGCCCGGGCCTGCCGGCCAAGGCGCGGATTCATGGCGCCAGAACCGTGGACTTGATGCCCACGATGTTGCATCTTATCGGCCGCGGCGACGCCGTCCCGACCGGGCTGGACGGACGCAGCCTGGCCGAGCGCCTCCAGCACGCCGTCGGAGAAGGCGGCTCGTCGCGGAAGTGAGGCAGCAATGAAGCATCTTGACCAAGAACTGGGCGAGCGACCCGAGCGCAGCACCAAACAGGCCGGCTTGCGCAGGGAGCGCTGGGTGGTGCTGGGCGTGGTGGGCGTGCTGCTGGGGGCGGTGGCCGTGCCGCAAACCTTCGTCCGCCGCGGCAAGAACGCCCCCGCACAGAAGCCCCCGCCGCCCCAGCCCACCGAGGCCTGGGAGTTCCGCGGCGTCTCGCTGCAACTGCACGCCTACGACGCCGGCGTCCCCTTCGAGAAGTACCTCGACGAAATCGCCAAGACCGGGGCGAACGCGGTGAGCTTTTCCCTGGCCGCCTACCAGGAGAACTGCGCCTCCAGCTCGCTCTTCATCGAAATGCGAAAGTCGCCTTCGCCGCGGCGCCTGGAAGGCCTCATCCGGCGCGCCCACGGGCACGGGATGAAGGTGCTGCTGATGCCCATCATCCTGCTGGAAAACCCCGGCACCGGCGAATGGCGCGGCAAGATCAAGCCCCAACAGCCGGAGGCGTGGTGGGAGGATTACGAGAACTACATCCTCTTCTACGCCAAGATCGCCGAGCGGACGGGCACCGAGGTGCTCGTGATCGGCTCGGAGCTGGTCAGCCTGACCGACGAGGTGGACCACTGGCGCGGGCTGATTCGCAAGGTGCGCAAGGTCTACAGCGGCCGGATCACCTACTCGTCCAACTGGGACCACTACTTCAACGTTATCTGGTGGCGCGACCTGGACATGATCGGCATGACCAGCTACTACGACCTGGTCGGCGAGGACAAGCCCACGCTGGAGGTGCTGCGCAACGCCTGGAAGCCGATCAAGAAGGACATCCTCGCTTTGCAGCGGAAGTTCGACCGTCCGATCCTGTTCACCGAGGTGGGCTGGCCCAGCCAGGTCGGCTGCGCCAAACAGCCGTGGAATTACTACGGCTCGACCACGCCCGACCCGGCCGCGCAGGCCACCTGTTTCAAGGCGTTCTTCGATACCTGGGCGGGGGAAAAGGCCGTCGCCGGCGTGCTGGTGTGGGAGTGGCGCAACCACGAGGGCGTCACCGGCGGCCCCAAGGACACCTCCTACTTCCCCGGCGGAAAGCCGGCCATGGAGGTCATCAGGGAACGCTTCCTCTCCCGCGGCCGCCCGGCCGGGGACAACCCCACCACGACGCGGCAGCAGACCCCGCCGTAGCAGTAGGGCGGGGCTACCGCCCCGCCGAAGTCCGACCCAGCAGCAGACCCCGCCGGGCAAGCAGCAGTAGGGCGGGGCTACCGCCCCGCCGAACTGCGACCCAGCAGCAGACCCCGCCGGAGCAGTAGGGCGGGGCTACCGCCCCGCCGAACGCGACCTCCGCAGCAGCGCCAGCCAGCCGCCGAGGATGAGCGTTGAGAGTGCCGCCGGCTCGGGCACGCCCGCGCCGCCGGTGCCGTAGCCATAATTGTCGGCCCAGAGGGTGTAGTCGCCGCCGTCCACGAAGCCGTCGCAGTTGAAATCCCCGTCGCACCATGCGCCGCCCTGGGAGTAATGATCGGCCCAGAGGGTGTAGTCGCCGCCGTCGACGCATCCGTCGAGGCTTGCGTCGCCCATTGCCGTTGTCGTGATCACTACGTTGAAGGGGTTGCAGGCCACGTCCAGGACCGGGCCGCTGACGCTGCTGAACTCGCCCGTCACCCCGGCGCCGGCGGTGAGGATGGTGAATTCCTGGCCGCAGGTGCAATTGAAGCCGTCGATCAGCAACACCGTCAGCTCGCCGTCCAGGCTGGCGGCGCCGGTCACGTCGAGGATGTCGTGGGCGGCGCTGCCGGCCAGGTCGATCTTCAGCGTGCCGGCGGCGGCCTGGGTGAAGTCGCCGTCGACGGTCATCACGCCGGCGGACAGGCCGGGGCTGACGGTCCCGCTGTTGCTGAGCGCGGCCGCCTGGACCTCGCCGGTGCCGCTGATGGTGCCCTCGTTGTCCACGCCGGCTGCGGTGACCTGCCCGCCGTCCAGGGCGACCGTTCCGGCCCCCCAGATCTTCAGCGTATCGGTCACCGTCACCGTGCCTCCGCCCGTGACATCGAGCGTCGCGGTGCCGCCGGCAGTGTCCTCCTGGCCGCCGACGTAAAGGCTGCCCGTGCTGCTCCACGTCGAGCCGGCCCCGTCGACGGTCACGCTGCCCTCGGAGTCACCGCCGCCGTATGCGCCGATGAAGCCATCCACGTTCGAGACGGCCCCGCCGCTGAGGACGTTGAGCACCCCGACGCCTAACTCGCCGACGTACAGGTCACCACTGTTGGTGAAGGTCGAGCCGGCCCCATCGACGGTCGCGGTGCCCGTCCCGACGTATCCCGTGCCGCTGCTGGAGCCCAGAAAGGCGAGGGTGTTGGAGACCGTCCCGCCGTTGGTGATATTGAGGCTGCCCTGGCCCCAGTAGCCGAGGATCAGGCCGTCGACGGTGTTGGTCCAGTTCGAGCCGGTCCCATCGACGTTGATCGTTCCCTCCGAGCCGGCGGACATGCCGATGACGCCGAGGGTGTTGGAGACGGCCCCGCCGTCGAGGATGTTGACTGTCCCGGTCCCCATGCTGCCCACGTTCAGGTAGGAGGTGCTGGTCCAGCTGGAGTCGGTTCCGGTGACGGTCACTGTGGCCTGGTAGCCTGGGCCGCTGTCGACCCAGGCCTCAGCAGTCGACAGCGCCCCGCCGTTGGTGACGGTAAGCGCGCCCGTCCCCGTGCCGCCGCCCACCGTCAGGGAGCCGCTGCTCCAGGTCGAACCGGCACCGTCGAGAGTTGCCGTTCCGTGCGATCCGGGCCCGGCGCCGATCAAGGCCCCGGCGCTGGAGACGCTGCCGCCGTCGGCGATGGTGAGCGAGCTGGTCCCCCGGATGCCGACGAACAACGTGTCGCTGTTGGTCCAGGTCGAGCCGGTGCCGTTCACCATCACCGCGCCCGCTGACCCGTCCAGGCGTCCCAGGATCGCCAGCTGGTTCGAGATGCTGCTGCCGCCGCTGACGCTCAGGATGCCTGTGTTGGTGTCGCCGACGCACAGGTTTTCCGGCAGCGACGCCGTGGCCCCGTTGGTGAGGTTCAGCGTCGGGCTGCCGGTTCCGTCGAGGACAAACATGTCCGGGCCGGGAGAGAACCATCCCCCGTCGACGGTGAGTGTGCCGCCGTTAAAGCTGAACGCGCCGGCGGCAGAGTTGTCGAACGAACCCGTCTGAATCGTCCCGCCGTCCAGATTGACGGTTCCGCCCCACCAGACCTTCAGCGTGTCGGCCACCGTCACCGCTCCTCCGGCGGTCACCTCGAGCGTCGCGGTGCCGCCGGCGGTGTCCTCCCGGCCTCCGATGTAAAGGCTGCCAGTGTTGTTCCACGTCGAGCCGGCCCCGGTGACGGTGACGGTGCTGGATGCGCCGCCGCAGGCGATGTAGGCGTCGGTATTGGAGACCGTCGCACCGTTTTGGATCGACAGGGTCGCGGCACCGTAGCCGCCCACCGTCAGCCATCTGCCGTTGGTCCAATATGAGCTGGCGCCGTCGACGGTCACGCTGCCCTGGCTCCCGGTGCCGAAGCCTATGTATCCTGTCGTGCCGTTGGTGACGCCGCCCCCGTTCAGGATGGACAGTGTCCCGCTGCTTCCGTTGCCGACGCCAACGAAGAGCTCATTGGTGTTTGTCCACAGCGAACCGACGCCGTCAACCGTCGCCGTGCCCTGGGCGCCGTTGAAGTCACCCACAGTCGCGGATGCTCCGGAAACCATGCCGCCTTGTCGAATCTCCAGGCTCCCCGTCCCACCGTAGTACGCGACACTGAACGAATGGCTGCATGTCAGCGTCGAGCCGGCGCCCTGCACGAGCAGGCTGCCTTCCGCCCCCTCGTAGCAGCCCACATACAGGCTGCGCCATCCCATCGGCGGCGTATTGATGGCAACGGTGGCGCCGTTTAGGATGGACAGAGAGCCGACCCCGCCGTCGTCCCCGACGTAAACCGTTTTGCCGTCGGTCAGGCTCGTGCCGGGCCCGCTGATCGTCATCGCCCCGGCGTTGCCGTCGCCAACGTACAATCCTCCGGCCACAGTCGCACTCGCCCCGTTGATGAGTCGCAGCGTCGGCAGCTTCCCCGGCGCGCCTCCATCGATGGTTATGTCGTCGCCCTTGGGAATGAACGTTCCCCCATCGATTGTGACCGTCCCGTCGGTGAAGTTGAACGCCCCGGCCTCGGACAGGTCCAGCGAGCCGGTCCGGATCGTCCCGCCGTCCAGATTGACGGTCCCCGCCCCCCAGATCTTCAGCGTGTCGGCCACCGTCACCGTGCCGGCGTCAGTGACGTCGAGCTGCCCGGATCCAAACGCCGTCGTTTCCCTGCCGCCGACGTAGACGCTGGAGCCGTTGGTCCACGTCGAGCCCGCCCCGTCCACGATCACCGTGCCGTCGCCGCCGGGAGAGAAGGACAGACACGCGGCGTCGGCGTTGGAGACCGCTCCGCCGTTTCGGATCTCAAGTGTGGCGCTGCCGTAGTTGCCGACGACGAGGTCGTGAGTGTGCGTCCAGGTTGAGCCGGCGCCGTCGACGATCGCGGTGCCGCTGGAGCCCGCGGCGTAGGCTATGTACGTCCTGTCCTCATTCACAACGGCCCCGCCGTTCCGGATGTTGAGCGTGCCGTTGCCGTCGCTGCCGAGGTGCAGGTATTGGTTGGTGGTCCAGAGCGAGCCGGACCCGTCAACGGTCACCGTGCCGTCCGAGCCGGTTTGGTCACCGATGCGCCCGTGGGTGTTCTGAACCTCGCCGCCGTTGAGGATGTCCAGCGTGCCGGTGCCGTCCTGCCCGACGATCAGAAAGAGGCTGTTGGACCAACTCGAGCCCGGACCCTCGACGGTCGCAGCGCCCGCCGAGCCGGGGGCATCACCGACGTAGGCCCAGGAATCCGAAATCGCGCCACCGTTCTGGACGTGGAGTGTGCCGGCGCCCACGTCCCCCACGGAAATCAGATAGAGGGAGGCCGATGCGCTGGAGCTGTTGACGGTGATGGACCCGCCGCTGCTGACCATGACATAAGTGGACGTCTGCGGCGCCCCAGACAGTACCGTCAGGTTGTAGGTGGAGTGCGGGTAGCTGTTCGGGTCCCAGTTGTTGGCGGTAAACCAGTCGTTGGTTCCGGCGCCGCCGTCCCAGGTGAGGTCCACGGCCGCGGAGATCGCGGGAAAGACGGCGCAAGCGATCAGCAGAACGGACGCCCGTGTGATCGGAATTCCCCTTTCTGTTTCACGCACCGGCTGCCTTCGTCAACGAAATACAGGAGGCGCGACAGAATAGCCCCCTGGCCGACGCAGGGACGCGCGCCGATAGTGCCTTAGTCTACCACGAGTTGGCGATATCGACAAGGCGAATCCGCCGCCCGGGTCGCGGATGTCATCGGCGATCCGGGGGTAGCTTGCGGCCGTGCAGCCCCTTGCGAGCGCTGGGGGCTTGCCCAAGATCCCACCTTTTCCTGTCTCGGTAGGGTGGCTGCTCGCAGCCACCTCGCATGGAATGACACGTCGCCCAGGCAATTCCGGTGCGTGCGAGCACGCACCCTACGGCCGTTGGGAAAGCATTTGGGCGCGCAAACGTGAACGTTCCGGCCGGGGGAATGGAGATTCTCTGAGGTTTTTATCTCCCGCGGCCGGGGAGGCTTGCCGGCCGGGGTGCGGTTTTGGGAAAGCGTTTGCGCGCGCATACGTGAACGCGCGAAGTAAGTACGGAGGGCACGCTGCGCGTGCGCGCCGAGCCTCTTTGAAAAGGGAATAGGGCTGAGACTAGGGAATAGGGACCAGGCACCAGGGACCAGGAACGGCAAAGGGACTTGGGGCTTAGGACTTGGGGGAGATGGGCAAGATAGAGAACGCGAATGCGGCGAATTACTACGAATGCGCGCGAATGAAAGAGAAGAAACAGCAAAGCCTGTTTGGAACAAGACTTACGGATTTCGGGTCCGTTCCAAACGGTTCCCAATGGTACTCAATGGTACTCAATGGTATCGAATGGTACTCAACGGTATCGAATGGTACTCAATGGTTGCGAATGGTATCGAACGGTACAGGCCCGTTCCGGCGGTTTGGGCAAGATAGGGAACATACAGGGACTAGGGACCAGGGACTAGGGACCAGGGAACGGCAACGGCAGAAGCGACAACGCGAATGCGGCGAAGAAAGCGAATTCGCGCGAATGAAAAGAGGCGAAAAACGCAAAGGATTTTCAAAAAACGATTTACGGATTTGGACCCCTTTCCGAAACTTTGCGAAACGTTGCGAAACGTTGCGAATCGTTGCGAATCTTTGCGAATCGTTGCGAAACGTTGCGAAACGTTGCGAAACGTTGCGAATCGTTGCGAATCTTTGCGAATCTTTGCGAATTGTTGCGAATCGTTG
>Ga0315541_1000363_pt1 | contig 48299 bp, 30 predicted proteins | sample SalMarSW160190MG_FD_203095 | JGI IMG/M metagenome (GOLD analysis project Ga0315541, IMG submission 203095) | Salt marsh sediment microbial communities from the Plum Island Ecosystem LTER, Massachusetts, United States - Salt Marsh Sediment SW1601-190 ...
TGCGCCAGCGGGGTTTTGTCACCGCTGCGCCATTCGCTCGTCTTGATCTGCTTGACCTCCGGGGCGGGTTTCAGGATGTCGATCCAGTATGACTTGTGGTATCGGGGGCGGTCGGTCCGGAAGACCACCTTTTTCGGAAACCGGTTTCTGACCTTGGTGAGCATCCAGTATTCCTGCGCCGCGCGTGCGACCGCGGGCGTACCGTGCCCCAGACGCACCTCTTCGAGATAGACGGCGTCGTACTTCGCTTCTCGAAGTTTGCCGAACATCTCCCGGCTGTACGGTGGGGGACAGGTATCGTCATTGGAGCCCTGGCAGATGAAAATCGGGAGATTGCAGAGATTTACCCAGAACGGCCCGGCGCCGCCGCGCACCGGACCCGAAGGCCCGGCGGCGGCAAACTGGTCGGGATACCGCGCCGCAAAATGCCACGTCCCATGGCCGCCGAAGGAGAAGCCCTGAACATAGATCCGGTCGGGGTCGATGTTGTAGTTCTTCTTCATGTCCTTAATGGCCGTGAAGACGCTGTCCTCGTTCGGCGCGAGCGGCCAGGCGCCGTCCCGGCGCGGCAGCCATATCTTGATTAGCTCCTGCGTGGCGTAGGGGCGAGACTGTCTGTCCTTTTTCGCCGCCGGCTTGCCCGGTCGCCGGGCCCTTGCAAGCATGTAGTGGGCATGGTCGATGAGCCCGCCACCGTGAAGGTAGATGAACATCGGCCAGGCCTTCTCGCCCTTGTAGCTGTCCGGTACGTGGACGTAGTAAGGCTGGGGGCGGTCTAGCCCCTTGACGGTAATCGCCCGGTTCAGGATGCCGTGCTTTTCCTTGAAATAGTCCCGGCCTTCGGAAAAGCCATCGAGGATGTAGTTGGTCTCGTCCAGGCAAGTATCGACCCAGCCGTATACCTGCTTCGTCTCGTTCGCCTTGACCCCCTTGGACAGGACGTCCCCGATGGCCCAAAGCCGGACGTCCACGTCGGGCTTGTTGCGGAGATAGAGCGGGTTCCTGCTGCTGGCCAGCCCGGCGACGCGGGCCTTCAGTCTGTCCAGGGCCTTCCCGATCTGCCCCTTCGTCAGGAGCTTACGCCCTGCCGTCTTCGCGGGTCGGCTTTTGCCGGCGCTGCCGCCGCCCTGTGCCGCCGCGAGGGTGCACACGGCCGCAAGGGCACCGACGACGATCAGAAGTAGATTGATTCTCATGATTTCTCTTTCTCCATCTGCTCATGCCTCCCAGCGTGGGTGTTCTACTGGTTCAGCATGAATTGGACAAGTATTGTCTCTTCTCAACAGCCGGGCAGACAAAGGGAAGACAAAGGGGTCAGAAGACAAAGGGGTCAGGTACTTTTTTGGGTCGCGTTTGGCGGGGCGGTAGCCCCGCCCTACACCTCTGGTGCTGTTCGCGTCGTCCGCGGCTTAACAGAAAGGAAAAGGTGGGTCGTCGGGGCGACCTCCCGTACAAACTGCTTAGGGGATTCCAAGCAGCAAGCGTGGGCGGGTAAGATGTCGGCGCGCGGCGGCAGGGAAAGCCGACCGGGCGCGTCGGCGCCGCGCGGGAGAGAGGCAATGCTACAGGTCGAGAAGAGGCGGATACGCGCCGAGACGAAGACGCTCACGGCCGTCATAGAAGGCGGGGTCATCACCTCGCTGACCAGCAAGTTGGACGGAAGGACGTACGTCCGCGCCGGCCGGGGCGCGCCGGCCCTGGAGCTGGTCTTCCGCGATGGAGAAATCCTGCCCCTGGGCGTCGAGCCGGGCGACCGCATCACCAACCTGCGGATCAACGACTCCCGGGCCGAGGTCCGCCTCGAGGCCTGGCACGGCGACGGTGTGATCACCTTTTCCGAGGACACCGCCAGCGGCGACCTGCTGGTCGAGCCGGCCGGCTACACCTCGCGGCCGGGGCTGCGTGCCTGCCGCTGGACGATCCGCGGCATCGCGCCGGAGCTGGAGCTGATCGCCCCCTTCTGGCAAGGCGTCCGCCTGCCGCTGGAGGATTCGCTCATCCGGAACACGTTCTGGAACTGGCCGCAGTCGTGGGAGGCGGGCCTGGCGATTCTCCAGGGGCGCGGCGGCGGGATGTGGATCCACTGCCGGGACGACCGCTACCGCTACAAGAACCTTCAGGTCGGCTCGGCCGACGACGCCCGGCGGCTTGGCCTTGAGACGGAAGGCTACGGCCCGCTGGAGGACAACCTCTCGGCCGGTGGGCTCATCTGGCGGATCAACGTCCATCGGGGCGGGTGGAAGCGGCCGGTGCGGGCCTATCGCCGCTGGCTGGAGGATGCCTACGGCCTGCGCGGCGCCGAGAGGGCCGACTGGCTCGGCGACGTTCGCCTGGCGCTGAGCTGGTGCCCGTGCGAGGAAGGCATCCTGAAGGCCCTGGCCAGGCGGCTGGACCCGTCGACGGTGCTGCTGCACGTGCCGGGCTGGCGGAAGGACCCCTACGACGTGAACTACCCCACCTACCGCGCCGGCGCCAAGGGCAGGCGATTCATCCGCAAGGCCCAGGCGATGGGCTTTCGCACGATGCCGCACTTCAACGCCATCGACATGGACCCGACTCACCCGACGTATCCGCTCGTGCGCGACTTCCAGTACCGCGACGCCGCCCGGGGGCGCGTCCAGGGCTGGGTCTGGCTGCGCGGCGGCACCCGGCCGGTGCCGGAGTCCAACGCCTCCCGCCTGCTTCATCGCGACAAGAAGACCATGGTGAAGATCCATCCCGGACTGTCCATGTGGCGATCCATCCTGACCGAGAACGTCTCGTCGGCCGTGAAGGACCTCGACCTGGAGGTCGTCTTCCTGGACGTGAGCATGAACACCTGGAACCTGCGGCGGTGCCTGGTGGACTCGATCACGCCCACCGAGGGCATCAAGCGCCTCATCGCCGACGTGGGGGCGGTCAAGGCCGGCCTGGTCGTGGCCGGGGAGGGACGAAACGAGATCGTCATGCAGGGTGAGTCCCTCGCCCAGGTGCATCTGTTCAAGAGCAGCGGCCGCGAGAACATCGAGGGCCTCGAGCGGACGGGCACGTGCCCGCTGTGCGAGTACCTTTTCGGCCGGTGGTGCCGGTCGTTCGGCTATTCGCATCTGGGCGGGGCGACGGTCGAGGAGCAGCTCCGGATGAAGCTGCACGTGGACCTGGGAGCGATTCCGACGGTGACGGTCCGCTCTCCCGAGCAGATCGCCCGGCCGAACCCGGGCATGGAGGCGTTCCTGGCCGCGGCCAGCGGGTAGGCTGCGTGGAATCCCCGTTGACATCGCCGGCGGTGGCGGGCATGGTCTGGCCGGGCGCGGTTTCCGAAAAGGAGTGATGCGTATGGGCCTCGATCTGGAGGGCAAAGTGGCCATCGTCACCGGCTCGTCCTCGGGCATCGGCAAGTCCACCGCCCTGCTGATGGCCCGCCGCGGCGCGGCCGTGTGCGTCTCGGCCGACCGGAACGTGCAGGGCGGGCAGGCGACCGCCGACCAGATCGCCGCCGCCGGCGGCAGGAGCGTCTTCGTGCAGGCGGACGTCTCCCGGGCCGCCGGCTGCGACCGCATCCTCGAACGGACGCTGTCCGCCTTCGGGGGCGTCGACATCCTTATCAACAACGCCGGCGTCACGCGCCGCAAGCCGCTGGAGGAGATGGACGAGGAGTTCTGGGACGCGGTGCTGAACACGAACCTCAAGAGCGCCTACATGATGAGCCGGCGCGTGGTCGGCGCGATGCTCTCCCGCGGCGGCGGCAGCGTGGTGAGCGTCTCGTCGGTGCACGGCGCCGCCAGCCGGGCGGGGTACGCGGCGTACGCGGCCTCGAAGGCGGGCATGTGCGGCATGACGCGGGCGCTGGCGTGCGAGTTCGGCCCGCGCGGGGTGCGGTTCAACTGCATCTTGCCGGGGACGATCGACGTGTCGCTGCACCCGCGGTCGAAGCCCTCGGCCGACCCGGCGTCGTGGCGGCCGCGCGACAGTGAGGCCCAGGTCCTGAAGCGCTGGGGCTCGCCGGATGAGATCGCCGCCGCCATCTGCTTCCTCGCCTCCGAGGAGGCCTCCTTTGTCAACGGGGCGACGCTCGCCGCCGACGGCGGCCTGCTGAGCCTGCTGAAGGACATGGAAGCATGAAGATCACGAAGCTGGAAACTTTCTTCGTCAAGCCGCGCTGGGTGTTCCTGAAGATGCACACCGACGAGGGCGTCACCGGCTGGGGCGAGCCGTCCCTGGAGGGCTGGTCGCGCACGGTGGCCGCGGCCGTGCAGGACATGGGCCGCTACCTCATCGGCCAGGACCCCCGCCGCGTGGAACAGCACTGGCAGGTGCTCTACCGCGGCGGGTTCTACCGCGGCGGGCCGGTGCTGTGCAGCGCCATCAGCGGCATCGAGCAGGCCATGTGGGACATCACCGGCAAGTGGCTGGGCGTGCCCGTTCACCAGCTCCTGGGCGGGCGCGTCCGCGACCGGATCCGCGTGTACGGTCACGTGTACGGCGAGACCTGGGGCGACTACGTCGCGTCCGGCCGGACTAACCTGGAAAAGGGCCTCACCGCCGTCAAGACCACCCCCTTCCAGGCCGCGGGGCCCATCGAGAGCTCCGCGTTCGTGGACGAGGCGGTGCGGCGCGTGGCCGGGCTGCGCGAGGAGGTGGGCGGCGCGGTGGACATCGCCCTGGACTTCCACGGCCGGGTGGGCCCGGCGATGGCGATTCGGCTGGCCAAGGCGCTGGAGCCGTACTGCCCGATGTTCATCGAGGAGCCGTGCCTGCCGGAGAACGTTGACGCGATGGCGACCGTCGCCCGCAGCACCAGCGTGCCCATCGCCACCGGCGAGAGGCTCTTCACCAAGTGGGCGTTCCGGGAGGTGCTGGCCAAGCAGGCCGCCGCCGTCCTCCAGCCGGACGTCTCCCACGCCGGCGGGATCGCCGAGGTGCGGAAGATCGCGGCCATGGGCGAGGCCCACTACGCGTCGCTGGCGCCGCACTGCCCGCTGGGTCCGGTCGCCCTGGCGGCGTGCCTTCAGGTGGATGCGGGCGTGCCGAACTTCCTCTGCCAGGAGTACGTCAACCTGGGCGAGGGCTACCTGACGCGGCCGTTCGTCCTGTCCGCCGGCCACGTCGACGTGCCCGACGGGCCCGGACTGGGCATCGAGGTCGACGAGGACGCCCTGGCCGGCAAGATCTACGACGGCGGGTGGGAAACGCCGCGTTTCTCGCACGACGACGGTTCGCCGGCGGACTGGTAAGCCATCCGCCGGAGATGCGGAGGATCGACGATGAAATACGACCTGATCACGTTCGGCGAGGCGATGGTGCGGCTGTCGCCGCCGGGGCACATGCGGCTGGAGCAGGCGAGCAGCCTGGACGTCTCGGTGGGCGGGGCCGAGTGGAACGTAGCCGTCAACGCCGCCCGCCTGGGGCTGAAGACGGCCTGGGTGTCGCGGCTGGTGGACAACTGGTCCGGCCGGCTGATCGTGGAGCACGCCCGCCGCCACGGCGTGGACACCGCGCACGTCGCCTGGGAGGACTTCGACGGCGTCGGCCGGCTGCGGAACGGCTTCTACCACCTGGAGGTGGGTGTGGGTCCGCGGGCCAGCGCGGTCACCTACGACCGCGGCCACACCGCCATCAGGGAGATGACCGCCGACATGGTCGACTGGCCGGCGCTGCTGTCCGGGTGCCGCTGGCTTCACGTCAGCGGCATCACGCCGGCGCTGTCGCCGGTGCTGGCCGAGACGACCGGCGAGGTCTTCCGGCTGGCGGCGAAGGCGGGCGTCCGCACCAGCTACGACCTGAACTACCGCGGCAAGCTGTGGACGCCCGAGCAGGCCCGCCGGGCCAACGAGAAGATCGTCCCCTTCGTGGACGTGCTCATCGGCAACGAGGAGGACTTCGAGAAGTGCCTGGGCATCGCGGCCGAGGGCACCGGCCAGGCCTACTCCAAGCTCGATCCGGAAAGCTACAAGGACGTCGTCCGCGAGGCGACGAAGCGGTTCGCGAACATCCGCATGGTCGGCACCACCCTGCGCAACGCCAAGACCGGGCTGCTCAACGACTGGCGGACGCTGCTGTTCGACGGGGAGGCCTTCCACCTCAGCCGGGTGTATCAGGACCTGGAGATCGTCGACCGCGTCGGCGGCGGGGACAGCTTCGCCGCGGCCATCATCTGCGGCCTGCTGAACGACGTCCCGCCGGGCGAGGCCTGCGAGTTCGCCGCCGCCTACTCGGCGCTGGCGCACACCTTCCCCGGCGACGTCAACTGGGCGACGCGCGAAGAGGCAATGAAAATCATCGCCGGCGGCGGGGCGCGGATCTCGCGCTGATGCCGGCGGGGCGGTTCGGCCCTCGGAGCGCGTGCCGGCAAGCCGGCTTTTGGGGAACTGCCGTTGCCGCTGGTTCGTCCAACCAGACACAGGCACCGCTTCGAAAGGGCTATCGATGATTCGGGCAACGTTGATCACTATCTCGGCTCTCATTGTCGTCGTCGGCGGGTGTCGCGACGATCCGCCTGCCACAGCCCAGATGCCCCGCTCAGAAAACCCGGACGGGGCCCCGACGACCCCGGAGGCGAACGACGGGCAACTGCGACGCCAGTTCGGTCGGCTGCGGCAGACCATCCAGGGCTGTCGGCAGTTCATCCGGTCGCATGAGGCCAAGAAGGCCTGGTGCGGGAAGGCGCAGTTGGAGATCGCACGCCTACTTGAGAGGCAACGCAACCACCCGGAGGCCATCCGTGCCTACCAGGAGGCGATCGCCCGTTACGGGGGCGAGCGCATTCCCGACCTCTCCGCCAATATGACAGTTCGCGAGACAGCCATGCTGCACATGGGCCTGTGTCATGCCACAGCCGGCGACCGCGACGAAGCGATGGGCGTCCTCCAGAAACTCAGTCAGCAAGGCCAGAACCGCAACGTGCGGCGCAGCGCTCGAATTCACTACCTCCGGGTCAAGCAGCAGGGGCACAAGCTGATTGGCAAGCTGACCGCCGTGGATGACCGCCTGGACTCCAGTAGTCCGTTCACGGTCACGGTCGAGCTGAGCAACCCGAGCAATGTCGTGCTGACGTTTCATCTCTTCGCGGCAATCCGCAGGGAACCGATCTACCCGGGCTGCGGCGCGACGAATGCCGATGGGGGCGACCTGACGTTGCAGCCGCACGAGAGCCTGACGAAGAAGCTGACATTCAGCAGCAAGACGCTCCTCGGCCTCGAGCAAGGCGTTACGCGCGTGCATGCAGTCACCGAAGGCGTGGCCTTGGAGTGCAAGCCGCTCAAGTTGCACGTGATTTGGCGTCCGCTTACGCAGCAGCAAGCCAAACAGTTGTTTGTCGAGGTTGAGCGAATAGCTCGCCTAGCCAAGGCAGAGCAGGCCAAGCACGTCCAACATCTCTACCGGGACGTCTTCCCTGTTGCTGAACTCCATCGATACTCCCTGACCATCCTGGGACGACCAGAGATGCCGGCCGACCGGGCGACGTTGACACCGGAAGCTCTGGCAGACCAGATCCTCTCGCACGGAGAGGGTCGGGGATGGTTGGTGGAGTACGCAAGGGCCACGTGCCTTGGGCTTCTGGGTCACAACCTCCAGCTCCTGGAGGCCCTCATCAAGGCCGACTTCCAATCGCGCGACGAGTCGGCGAGAAAACGTGCTCTGCGGATCGTCGGCAGGCTCAGGCTTTCTCGATTCTTTGAGGATGTACTAGAAGTGTTCCAGAAAGACAGGAATCTGTCCGAACGAGCCGCCTACACCCTTCGAGATATTGGCGACCCGCGTGCCATTCCGTATCTGGTGAGGCAACAACCGGGAACAACGCTGCCTGCTTTTGAGTTGCTGCGCAGCCTCCAGAGAGGCAGGCCGGCGGATACCACCCTGGTTGAGCTACTTCGCTCACATGACCCCGGCGTTCGTTGGCGAGCGGCCTACGCCCTGGCGGAATCCGGCGACGCCTCGCTGCTGCCACATATCAAGAGATTGGCAAGAGATCAACACCCGAAAGTCAGGAAGTACGCTGCGAACATGGGCTTCTGCATGAAGCATGAGGTTTTCATGAGGATTCGTCCCACTGTCGTCTCCCTCCTGTCTGATCCGAACCTGGAGGTGAAGTGCTTCGTTGCCAGATGCTTCGCCCAGCGGAAGGATAAGGTGTGCGCCAGAACGCTCCTGGAGCTGGCGAAAGACACCTCCATAGATCAACTTCAGCACTCCAATATCATCCAGGCCATCCACAGCCTGACGGGCTCCTACTTCGGCTATCACATCGGCTCCGATGCGTGGCGCCCGACAAGTGAGAACAACAAGAAGGCCATTGAGGAATTCGGTCGATGGATCCAGAAGCAAGCAGCCCCGGACAAAACCCAGCGGAGGCAGTGAGTGGCGTCGGTGGCCTCCCACTTGCGCATCATTCTCGGACCCTGCGCCGGCACGGGTGTCGGGCAGTCTACCGCGCTCGGGCGACGCGTGAAGAGGCGGCCAAGATCATCTCCGGCGGCGGGGCGCGGATCTCGCGCTGACGGCGATGGAGGCGGCGCCCGTCGGCGTAGCCCGCACGGTCCCTTGCATTCGGCGGCGGGTTCGTTACCTTGTGAACCGGCGCGCTCGGCGGCCACGGCGAGCCTGCCCTGAGAAACCGGCGACGGATGATGTTTCGAATTTCAGTGTGCCGCGGACGCGCCTCTGGCGGAGGACAGCTCATGCGAATAACGGATCGTTCTGTCATCGTGGTGATGGCCCTGTCGGCGCTGTGGATGGCCGGCTGCGGCGCCACCGGCTCCCCGGCCGCCTCGGGGGCGGGGGTCCGCGGCTGGAGTGAGACGACGGTCATCCCCACCTACCCGGTCGGGCCCGCCAGCGACTTTCCGGACTTCGGTTGGCGGAACATCTACCCCTACACCCGGCAGGACGATATGAGCTTCGAGAAGGCCGACGTCGGCTACGAGACCTTCGTGCTCCAGAACGAGTACCTCCGCGTCGAGGTGCTGCCGGCGCTGGGCGGGCGGATGTTCGCCCTGTACGACCGGGTGACGGGCCAGGACGTGCTCTACCGCCAGGTCTCGATCAAGCCGGGGCTGGTCGGCCTGCGCGGGGCGTGGATCAGCGGCGGCATCGAGTGGAGTTTCCCCCGCGGGCACAGCGTCACCACCTACGACACGGTGAGCTGTGAGCTTCTCCGCCACGACGACGGCAGCGTCTCGGTGGTGGTGGGCGACACCGAGCGGACCTTCCGCATGTCGTGGACGGTCGAGCTGCGCCTGCGCCCGGGGCGGGCGTTCGTGGAGGCGCGGATCATCTGCCGCAACCCCACGTCCGTTGCTCATCCCGCCGACTGGTGGTCCAACGCCGGCTTCCCCGCCAACGACCAGACGCAGATCATCTTCCCCTTCCACAAGGTCACCGGCCACGGCGGCGGCGGCCTGGACGACTGGCCCATCCGCGACGGTAAGGACATGAGCTGGTACAAGGAATACCGCGGCGCCACCAGCACCTTCCGCGCCGCCGGCGAGGAGGACTTCATAGTCGGCTACGACCACGGGCGCGACGTGGGGCTGGCCCAATACGCCGACCGGCGCCTGATGCCCGGGCGGAAGTGGTGGACCTGGGGCATCAGCGACGCGGGGCTCCGCTGGGCGAAGACCCTCAGCGACGACAACCGCCCTTACATCGAGATCCAGAGCGGCTGGCCGCTCACCCAGGGCTATATGGACACCGTGCAGCCGCACGAGGAGAGGGAGTTCCTGGAATACTGGATGCCGGTCACGCGCATCGGCCCGCCGGCGCGGATCAACCCGGACGCCATCGTGCGCCTGACGATCGACAAGGGCGTCGCGGCCGTGGGCGTGCTGCCGACGGGCCGCATCGACCCCGCCCGCATCGAGCTCTCGGCCGGCGGGCGGCTGTTGAAGCGGTGGCAACGGACGGTCTCCCCGGCCAAGGCCTTCACGGGCGCCTGCCCGCTGGGCGAGGTGGACCCCGGCGACGTGTGGCTGCGCGTCTTCGACGCGGCCGGCCGGCAGGTGATCGCCCACCGCTACGGCCACTACGCCCGCGGCGAGCCGCTGATTCAGCTCACGCCCCGACGGCCGTGGTATGAACGCGACGAGACCGCCCCTCGCGCCGACAAACTAGAGCAAGGCATCGAGCGGGTAAAGGAGGGATTGTACGCCCCCGCCAGGGAACTGCTGGCGGCGGTCCTCGCCACCGGCGGCGAAGGGGTGGACCTGGACGCCGCGCGGTACTACCTGGGCGTGGCCGAGGCCCGGCTGGGCAACGCCGAGGCGGCGATGAAGCACTGGGACGCCGTCGGCGCCGGCAGCGTGGTGAAGGACGCGGCCGTCGTGGAGGGGGCCAAACTCCTGCTGGCCGGCGGGCGCTGGCGGCGGGCGATCGACAGACTCAAGCCCCTCCTCTCGCGGCGACCCGCCCACGCCCGCGCGCAGGTCTACACGGCCGCGGCGCTTCGCCGCCTGGGCCGGGCGGCGGAGGCCCGGGCCCGCGTGCTTGCCGCGCTGCGGCGCGACCCGCTGATGCTGCTGGGGCAGACGGAGCTGGCCCTTCTCGACGGGCGCGGCTTTGACGGCCTGCCGGCCCTGCGCGACGAACAGAGGCGGATCGAGGCGGCTACCGCCTACGTGGAGCTGGGCGAGTATGTCACGGCCGAGCAGCTTCTCCGGCCGGGGGCGGGCTCGGCCGGGTCGGCCACCGCCGCCTACCTACGGGCGCACGTGGCCGAGCTGGTCGGCAAGAGCCAGGACGCGGCCCGGCTGCGACGGCAGGCCGCCCGGGCGCCCGTCCGCGGTGACATGCCCAGCCGGCTGGAGGAGTTGGCGGCGCTGGACGCGGCCCTGAAAGCCGACCCCAAGGATGCCAACGCGCACTATCTGGCCGGGCTGGTCCTGCACAGCAAGGGCCGCCCGGACGAGGCGATCGATCACTGGCAGCAGGCGGCCGCGATCGGCCACGCCGACGCCACGGTGTACCGCTGCATCGGCATGGTCCTGGGAAGGGACAAGCCGGCGGAGGCCATCCCATACTTCCAGCGGGCGGCCGAAGCGGCGCCGGAGGCGATGCAGGTGTACGAGGACCTGGACGGCGTCTACCAGCAGGTCGGCGAGCTGAGAAAGCGCGTGGCGATGCTGGAGCGGGCGGTGGCCAGAATGCCGCAGCGGCACGAGCTGGCCCAGCGCCTGGGCGGGGCGTACTTCGACGCCGGCCGCTACGACGACGCCGTCAAGGTGTACCTCTCGCGGCAGTTCCGCGTGGCCGAGGGCTACTACGAGCTGCACGACGAATACGCGATGGCGTTGTTCGGGCGGGCCATGTCGCACCTGGCGGCGGGGCGGAACAAGCAGGCCCTGGCCGACCTGGACGCGGCGATGGAGTATCCGGAGAACCTCAGCATCGGCCGGCCGGACCGGGCCCGCGCCAACCCGGCGATTCACTACTGGCGGGCCGTCGCACTGGGCAACCTCGGCCAGCGCGGGCAGGCGGAGAAGGCCTGGGCCCAGGCGGCCGAGTACAGGCGCTCCAGACGCTGGATGCGTCCGGAGCGGGCGTTCCAGGTGGCCCACGCCTTGATGGCCCGGCGGCGTCTGGGTGAGGCCGAGCAGGCCGATGAGCTGGCCGAGCAGCTCCGGGAGGCCGCCGAACGTATGGAGGGCTACCGCCCGCCCCGCGGCAAGGCGTACGCGGCTTTGCTGCGCGGGCTCGTGGCGGCGGCCGAGGGGCGCTCCGGGCAGGCGGAGAAACTGCTGAATCAGGCCGAGGCCGACTCCAAGCAGGTCGCCGGCTACGTCCGCCTGGCCCGGGCTTGGGTGAAGCTGCTGGCGCGCTTCCCGGCCAAGCGGCCGGCGGCGCCGGCGGCGGTCAAGTGAGAGCGGCCTTCGGCGCCCGGCCGGGAGCCGGCGCCGACTGCCGGGATGCCTGGTCATGACAAAGCCGAATTTCGTCTTCATCCTGATCGACGACCTGGGATGGGCGGACCTGGGCTGCTACGGCAGCAGCTTCTACGAGACGCCGTGCCTGGACGAGCTGGCCGGCGAGGGCACGCGCTTCACCGACGCCTACGCCTCCTGCCCGGTGTGCTCGCCGACGCGGGCGAGCATCCTGACGGGCAAGTACCCCGCGAGAGTCCAGGTCACCAACTACATCCCCGGCATGGGCAAGGGCAGGCTGCTGTCGGCGCCCTACCTGCACTACCTTCCGCTGGAGGAGAAGTCGCTCGCCGGCGCGCTCGCCGACGGCGGCTACCACACCTGGCACGTGGGCAAGTGGCACCTGGGAAATGAGCCGTACTGGCCCCAGCACCACGGCTTCGACGTGAACGTCGGCGGCTGGTCGGCGGGCATGCCCAGGAGCTATTTCAGCCCCTACCAGAACCCCATGCTGCCCGACGGCCCGGACGGCGAGTACCTGCCCGACCGCCTCACCGACGAGGCGATCCGGCTGATTCGCAATAACGACGGCAAGCCCTTTTTCCTCAACCTGTGGTACTACCTGGTGCATATCCCCATTCAGCCCAAGCCGGACTTCGCCGCCAAGTATAAGGCCAAGGCCGCCGAGCTGGGGCTGGACGGCAAAGACCCCTTCGAGGAGGGGGAGCACTACCCCTGCGAGCACAAGAAGGACCAGCGCGTCATTCGCCGGCTCTTCCAGAGCGACCCGGGCTATGCGGCCATGGTCCAGAGCCTGGACGAGAACGTCGGGCGGCTGCTGGCGGCCCTGAAAGAGGCGGGCGTGGCGGACAACACCGTGGTCGTCTTCACCTCCGACAACGGCGGGCTGGCGACGGCCGAGGGCAGCCCCACCTGCAACGCCCCGCTGGCGGAAGGAAAGGGCTGGATGTACGAAGGCGGGACGCGCGAGCCCCTCATCGTCAGGTGGCCCGGCGTCACCCGGCCGGGGGGCCTCTGCGACGTGCCCGTGACCAGCCCGGACTTCTATCCGACCTTTCTGGAGATCGCCGGGCTCGATCCCATCCCGCGGCAGCACGCCGACGGCGTCAGCATCGTGCCGCTTCTGAAAGGCCACGGCCGGCCGGAGCGGGAGGCCATCTTCTGGCACTACCCCCACTACGGCAATCAGGGCGGCACGCCGGGGTGCTCGGTGCGATCCGGCGACTACAAGCTGATCGAGTTCTTCGAAGACGGCCGCGGGGAGCTGTACAACCTGCGCGAAGACGTCAGCGAGGAACGCGACCTTTCGGAGGCGCAGCCCGAGGTCGCCGAAGGGCTGCGGACCATGCTCCACGCCTGGCTGAAGCAGGTCGACGCGAAGATTCCGCTTCCCAATCCGGACTACGCGCCGCCCGAGGGCAGCTAGCCATGCCCGCACGCGACATCGAGAAGCTTACCGAGTCGGTCAGGCAGGTGGCCAGGCGCCACGGGGCGGCCCTGGTGGGCGTCGCGCCGGTCGAGCGCTTCGACCCGATGCCCCCGCTCTGCGACGCGGTGCCCGGGGGCCATCACCCCAGGGACTTCCTGCCCGAGACGAGGTCCGTCATTTCCATTGCCATGCCGATCCTGAATGCCGTCTTGGACGCCCCCGCGGTCCTGGCGGACCGGGAAATCGAAATGATTCCGCCCCGCGCCAAGTATCCCTACCTCGAGGCCTTCTACGACCGCGTCGGGCACGCTCTGCATGACTTCGCGCTCGAATTCATCGGCCAGATGGTCGGGCAGCACCTCCTCGGCCGGGGATACCAGACGATGATCTTCCCGACGACCGGGCTGCATCCGGCGGTGGAGGGGCTGACGGACGAGGAAATATGGGAGGGCCCCTCGAAAGAGTGGGCGCGGAGGCACTCGCCGCTGCGGTATACCTCCGGCCCGTTTTCGCATCGCCACGCGGCCACCCGGGCGGGCCTGGGGGAGTTCGGATACAACAATCTCGTTCTCACGCGGGAGTTCGGCCCCAGGCAGCGGTTCAACTCGATCCTCACGGACGCCGAGCTGGCGCCGGACCCGCTCATCACCGAGCCGATCTGCCTGAGGGACGAGTGCAACCTCTGCCTGGCAGCCTGCATCGTGAGCTGCATCACCCTGCGGGACGACCCGGGCGGCGCCGATTACCGATCCGTCGAGAAGGTTCACAAGGATCAGATATTCATCGACACGCCGGCCAGGACGGACCCGACCTTGTGCAGGCGCAGGCGGGAAGGCCGGCCGGACTCGCCCGTTCGCGGCGACTGTGTCCGAGTCTGCCCCATCCCGTCCCCGCCGAAGCATCTGCCGGAAAGGCTCAAGGGAATCGTGAACGACTGGGGCAAGCAGAATCCCTGAAGTGCCGGCACCCGCGGCGTTCCGGCCGCGCTTGCCCGCGGATACGCCCGCGGGTAGGCTGTGCGGCCTGCGCAGGAGGTTCGACCATGGTATTGGCGAGTTCAACGTTGCGATGGAAGCCGAACGTGCTGGCGGCGCTGGTTGCGGTGGCGGCCCTGGCGGCGGGGCCGGTCTTCGGTGCGACCACTCAACCCGCGCCCGGGGGGATCAAGATCCCGCTGTCGGTCCGGAGCTTCTCCGAGAGGCCCGTCCCGCCGATGCCGGTGTGGACGGGGGTGCCGCTGGCCCGCTCGGCGGTGAAGAAGGCCGATTCCCTTCGCCTGCTCGGCCCGAACGGCAAGCCGGTGCCGGCGCAGTTCGACGTCCAGGCCACCTGGGCCGACGGCAGCGTGAAGTGGGTGCTGGTGTCGTTCGTCGCCGCCCGGCCCCTGGCCACCGGCCGGCAGGCGGGCTTCGCCCGGCGGATCGGGCCGGAGTGGACGGAGCTGTCCTACACCCTCGTCGATGACGCGTCCGTGGAAATGCCGGCGCCGACGGAGCCGGTCCGCATCCGGCCGGACACGAACGACATCACCGTCACGACCGGCCCGCTCCAGCTCCGCTTCAACCGCCACGGCTTTCGCGGCATCTCGCAGGCCCGGCTGGACATGAGCGGCGAAGGAGAGTTCGCCGACGCCGAGCTTGTCAGCCCCGATATCAAAGGCTCCGGCATCGTGGCGGTCGACGCCGAGGGCAAGGTCTACACCAGCGGCCTGGGCCGCGTCCGGCAGATGCGGGTCGAGCGGCCCGGCCCGCTGCACGCGGTGGCGGCGTTTCACGGCGACCTGCGGAGCGCCGATTCGACCGAGCCGCTGCTGGACTACGCCATGCGGATCCACACCTTCGCCGGCTCGTCGCTGGTTCGCGTGGTGCTGACGATCCACAACCCCAGGCCCGCCGGCCGGGCGGAGGACGGCTCGCGCTGGGTCCTGGGGCAGAGCGGCAGCGTGCACCTCAAGAGCCTCCAGTACGTTCAGCCGGTGCGATTGGTCGAGGGGCTGCGGCGGGTCACGCTCTCGCCCGAGCCGGGCAAAATCTTCGACCGGATTCCCCTCACCGGACCGATGTCCGTCTATCAGGACTCCAGCGGCGGGGAAGATTGGTTTCACCGGACGCACGTGGACGCCGACAACGACGTTCCCCTGACGTTCCGCGGCTACAAGGTCTCCTATCACGGACGAGACATCCGCCAGGGCCTGCGGGCCGCTCCCTGGGTGGACGTCGCCGACAGCCGGTGGGCCGTCGCCCTGGCCGCACCGGCGTTCTGGGAGAACTTTCCCAAGGGCCTCACCGTCGATGGCGATGGCACCATCCGCCTGTGGCTCTGGCCCGAGCGGCCGGCCGGAGGCCATGAGATCCAGGGCGGCGAGCAGAAGACGCACGAGTTCTGGGTGTACTTCCGCCATCGCCGCCGCGGGTCCGGCCAGAGAAGGGCGATGCCGCTGGCCCGCGAGCTGATGCCGGCTTGCCTGGCCCGGCCGATGGTGTGGGCCTCGGGGCGGGCCTACGCCGACGCCAACGTCACCGACCCGCTCGTGCCCGCCGCCAAGGGCCGCTTCGAGAAGTACGAAGCCGCCGTGGCGGCGGCGGTGCGCGACACCAACAACCTGTTGGCCCAGCGCGAACGCGCGGACGAGTACGGCTGGCGGAACTTCGGCGACACCTGGGCCTACAACGAGGGCGACCGGACGGAAGGCCCCTACACCGGCCTGCACGTGGTTAGCCACTTCAACAACGAGTACGACTTGGGCTTCGGCATGCTCGAGCAGGCCATGCGCAGCGTCGACGCCGACCCGCGGCTGGCGCGGGCGTGGTGGAAGCTGGGCGCCGAGGCGCTGTGGCACGAGGCCGACATCGACATCTATCACACGCGGTCCGACCCGGCCCCCATCTACAGCGGCGGCACGTTCACCCACACCGCCCACGGCGTCGAGGCCGGAAGGAGCACCCACCGCGCCAGCCCGCGGGACGAGGTCTACGGCCGGTTGCAGTGGCCCTGGGGCCGGGGCGGCGGGACCGAGTCCGGGCACTTCCGCAACCGCGGCATCCTGCTGGCCTGGCTGCTGACCGGCGACCGCCACCTGCTGGAGGCGGCCAACGACGTCCGCGACCTGGTCGTCTACAAGGTCGCCAACGACCGCTTCGCCCAGATCGATCAGCCCAACCGCGACACCGGCAACAACATGCAGATCCTGCTGGACGCCTACCTGCTGAGCTGGGACGAGAAGTACCTCAAGCTGTGCGAGAAGGCGGCCGCCGCCGCCAGCTTCGAGGCGGTCACAAAGCGCGGCGGGCAGACCAGCGGGGGCGACACCTGGCAGTACTGCCTGTATCTCAAGAGCGTGGGGCGGATGATCGAGGTGCAGGCAGAGAGGGGCCGGCGCGATAAGAAGGCGATCGAGTCGTTCCTGAGCTACAGCGGCGCGATCCAGCGGCGTCTGAGCGGGCGCCGGCGGCGGAGGGGGGGCGGCAGTTGGTCGCCGCTGGTGTGCGAGGTGATGATGATGGCCGCCGATCTGACCACCGACCCGGCCAGGCGGAAGGAGTTCATCGAGGCGGCCGGCGCCGCGTTTAGCGGCACCGACTATTTCGTCCGCGAGGACGGCACCGGCCGGTTCTTCAATTCCAAGACGACCACTATGCTGCTTCAGGGCGGCGGGCGCTACATGCGCTGGGTTCTGGAGAACAAGCCGGCCGAGAAAGAGGGCCCCGAATAGGCAGCGGTTCTGTACCCGGATGGCCCTCGCCGGCCGCATACAGGCCGCGGCGGATGGAAGGGCGCGCCCCGGCGGACCGTTCCGCCGGGACCGGCTGAGATGGCGACAAATGCCGCCGGGCATACACAGAGGCATGAGAAGATGGCACGTGCGGCCGTGGCGGTTGTGCTGGGGCTGATTCTTTCCGGGCTGAGCAGTGCCCCGGGCGGGGAGGACTCCATGACTGTGGCGACAATTGACATCGGCGGCAGACGGCAATTCTGGTTCAACGCCCAGGCGCTGATTGACGAAAGCGCTCACCTGCGAATCCATCAGCGGCGCCCCGTCAAGCATTCCGCCAACCCCATCCTGGTGGCTGACCGGCCCTGGGAGGGCACGGTGATCCAGCTCTACTCCCCGGACGTGCACTACGATGCCCGGACCGGGCAGTGGCAAATGTGGTACGAAGGCCACCCGGCGGAGGTCCTGCTGTGCACGGCCTTCTCCAAGGACGGCATCCGCTGGACCAAGCCCTCCCTCGGCATCCAGCAGTGGCAGGGCAGCCGGGAGAACAACATCATTCTCCAGACCGGCTACTGGGACGCGCACTGTGCGTCCGTCGTCAAGGCCCCCACGGAAAAGGACCCTTCCCGCCGCTACAAGCTCTACTACTGGGTGGGGCCGGAGTGGTTTGACAAGAACAACCCTCTGCACGTTGCCTGCGGCAACAACGTCAAGGACTACAAGCAGAACGGTCACTACGTCGCCTTCTCCGCCGACGGCGTTCGCTTCACGCCCAAGACCGACGCCCCCGTGCTGCGGACGAGCGACTTCAACACCACGCTCTTCGACGAGCGCCTGGGGCGGTATCGCTCGTACCACAAGATCGAGCGGAAGGCGGCCGGGTGGGACGTGGAGCGCCGGTGCATGTCGATGGCCGAAAGCGAAGACGGCGTGCATTTTGGGCGTTCGATCCCGGTGCTCGCCCCCGACGCCACCGACGACGAGCTGGCCAGGGCCGCCGGCGGCGTCCGCGCCGAGTTCTACGGCATGCACGCGTGGCCGCAGGAGGACTTCTACCTGGGCCTGCTGTGGGTCTTCACGGTCACGAAGGGAAACCCCCAGCTCGGGCGGGGCTGGGACGACGGCCGCATCCAGCCGCACTTGATCTACAGCGCCGACGGCATCACTTGGCATCGACTGCCGGTCCGCGAGCCGTTCATCCCTTCCGGTCCGGCCGGAAGTTTCGAGTCAGGCAGCATTTACACCTCGGGCGACCACCCGGTCGTGATCGGCGAGGAGGTGCGCTTCTACTACTTCGGCGTCAGCTACACCCACGGTGAGACCACCCCTGTCAGCAGCCCGAAGAACCACTCCGGCGTCGGCCTGGCAACGCTGCGGCGGGATCGTTACGTGGGCTGGCACGCGGGCACGGACGGCGGAACGCTCCTCACCAAGCCTCTGAAGTTCAGCGGGCGGCAACTGCACTTGAACATGGACGCCTCCCGCGGCGAAGCGCGCGTGGAGTTGCTGGACGTCGAGGGCAAGGCGCTGCCCGGCTTCGGCCTGGCCGATTGCAAGCCGATGTCGACCGACAGCCTGGACCACGTCGTGACCTGGACGGGCGGCAGCGACGTGTCGGCCCTCTCCGGCCGGGGCGTGCGGCTGCGGTTCTCCCTCCGGCACAGCGTCCTCTACACGTGGGAGTTCAAGTAATCAAAGGACGACTCCGTGCCGCTTCACGGCCTTGCCCGGGAAGCCGCGGCCGCGGGCTCTCCTTGCTACGGCCGGCCGCGGCGTGTAGAAATAAAAGGATGGGCCGGGACGTGCACACGCCGGCTAGAGCTTGAAGACCCGAATGAGAGGTAACGGCTGATGCAGTTGATGTCCATGCAGACGGAGGCGGTCCGGGGCCGGAGGGCTCGCCTGCGGATAATCTGTCCGGCATATCCCGCATTCAACATCTATTCCCGCCCCGCCAGGGTTATGACCGCGCTGGGGCCGGTGTGCGTGGCCACGGCCGTCAACGACGTGCCGGGATGGGACGCCGAGATCATCGACGAGAACAACTACCGCCGCGGCCCGAGGGACCCAGCCGGCAAGCCGGACCACGCGGCCCTTCAGCAGGCCAGGCCCGCCGACGTCGTGGGGCTGTACGGCGGCCTGACCAGCACCATCCCGCGGCTGCTGGAGATCGCGCGCCTGTACAAGTCCCTGGGCGCGTGCACCGTCGCCGGCGGACAGCACTTCATCGAGGACAACGTCGAGCAGGCCCTCCGCAACGGCGTCGACGTCGTCGTCATCGGCGAGGGCGAGAAGACCATCGCGGAGCTGCTGGCGTGCTTCCAGAGAGGCGGGGACCTGGCGGGCGTCCGCGGCATCGCCTTCCTCAAGGACGGCTCCCTGGTGCGGACGGGCGAGCAGGAGCTGCTGACGGACTTCGAGAAGCTTCCCATCCCCGACTTCGGCCTGCTTCGCTACGCCCGGATGAAGTACTACTCCGTCTCGGGCGTCCGCGGCTGCGGGATGAACTGCGAGTTCTGCACCGTCAAGGGCAAGCCGCGCGCGGCCTCGCCCGAGCGCATGATGGAGCAGTTCGCGTCGGCCTGGGAGAAATGGCGCGGGAAGATATTCTTCATCGTCGACGACCTGTTCGGACAGAACCGCAACGACACCCTGCGTCTGTGCCGGATGCTGCGGGACTACCAGAGACGGGTCGGAAGGCGCTTCAGCATCACGGTGCAGATCAGGCTGGACAAGGCCCGGGACGGCGAGCTGCTCCACGCCATGCGCCAGGCGGGAATCAACGTCCTCGCCATCGGCTTCGAGTCGCCCATCGCCGAGGAACTCAAGGCGATGAACAAGCGCCTGGACCCGCAAGAGATGATCGCCCTGGCCCGGCTGTACCGCAAGGCCGGGTTCCGGCTGCACGGCATGTTCATCTTCGGCTACCCGGCCAGGGCGGACCAGCCGTTCCGAATGAGCGCCGCCGAGAGAGTGCGGCACTTCCGCCGGTTCATCCGGAAGGCGCGGCTGGACACCGTGCAGGTCATGCTGCCGGTCCCCCTGCCCGGGACCGAACTGACGCGCAGGCTCCGGGCGGACAACCGGATCTATTCCACCGAATGCGTCGGCCTGGAGTACTACGACGGCAACTTCCCTCTCTTCCAGCCCGACGAGCCGCTGAGTCCAGAGGAGATGCAGGCCTCCGTCGGCAAAATCATGGGCCGCTTCTACCGGCCGCACCACATATTCTCGGTGGGGCTCAACATCCTCTCCTTCCCCGCCATCGCCTTTCATTTCCACAGGATCAAGTCCGGCTGGCAGAGCTGGTACCGCAAGTGGATGCGGAGCCTGTATCGGACCGGCGGCTGGCTGCTGCTGAGAAAATGGACCGCCGCCTTCAAGAAGGGCGGCTTCCTGAACAAGCTTGCGGAGGCGAAGAAGCACCAGCAGCCCGGCTGAAGGCAGCCGGGGCGGTGAGTCAAGCCCGCCCGACGGAGGCGATGCGATTGGCGGCCCGCGACTCTGCCGGCAGTTGCAGGGCAGCCACGGTCCGATTATGCTCCGCGATGCCCGGGCCTTCGCCGAAGGCGCCCGCGCCCCAGTCGGCGTCGGCAAGGCCGGCGGGCGAGGGCATAAACCGAAGCACAGCCAGACAGGAGATGCACGATGGCAGCGAAGACGAAGTTGGCCGAGACCCAGAAGCAGTGGACGTTGAGCAATTCCAGTCTTTCGATCGCGATTGACAAATCGACCGGGACGATCGTCAGCCTGATCGACGTTGCCGACGGATTCGACGCCTGCCGGCCGGAGGAGGCGAACGCCGCCATGATCGGCGGGCTCCGGATCGCCGATGAGTTGACCGATCAGACGTTCTCCGACCTCTCGACGCCGTCGACCGTCACCGCGGCGGAGGCCGGAGACGGCCCCGACGGATCGCAGCAGGTCGTTCTGGACAAGAAGTTTGACGGGGCCCAGTTCAAGCTGCGGGTGACCTACCGGCTGGAGGCCGACTGCCTTTTCTGGCTGGCGGAGTTGAGCGAGCCCGCCGGCGACGACCGGTCGGTCCGGATCACGTTCATCGTGCCGCAGCCGTCGCATCGCCTCTGGGGTCCGATGCACGATCCGTTCATCAACCTCCAGCCCGACCAGCCGATCGTGATCCGTCACGGGCTCGCCCACGGCCGGGCGGTGGCGTCGCAGAAGCGAGCGGTGCCGGTGCCGCTGCTGTCGTTCATCCGCGAGCAGCGGTGCATGGCGCTGGCGCTGCCGGTCGAGGTGCCGAACGTGCTGGTGCGGTTCATGAACAACGCCGACGAGACGCACGTGAACGTCCGGAACTCGCTGACCTACGCCCGCGACCAGCGAGAGTACTTCAAGGTGTGCTACGACTTCCTCGGCCTGCGCCGGAAGGCGCCCGCCCGGGCGGGCGTGCTGATCAGCGCCCACGCCGGCCAGTGGCGCCCGGCCCTGGGGTGGTACGCCAGGCGGTACGCCAAGTATTTCCAGCCGGATGCGAGCATTCGCGACCACGAGGGCGTCTACCACGGCGGCCGGCCGTACCTGGGCGAGGAGGCGGACATCCGCGAGCAGATGAAGGCCCGCTACCAGCGCGGCGTCCGCTGGGCGGAACTGCACGCCCACTTCCCCCACTACGGGCTGTACGTCAACCCCACCGAGCCCTGGGTCGGCGAGCACAGCAACATCGAACTGACGTATGAACTGGTGCGGCGGACGATCCGCCTGTACCAGGAGCAGAACATCAAGGTCCACATCTACTACAACATCATCGACGGCTACTGCAAATACGTGGAGAAGGAGTTCCCGGAGTCCATCGTCGTCGACGAGGCCGGCGAGCGCGTGCGGGCGTTCCGGGAGTGCTGGCTGATGAACGCCGACCCCTCGACCCCGTTCGGGCGGCACTGCCTGGAGCAGTTCGACAAGCTGATGGCCAAGTACGGCAAGACGGACGCGATTTTCTTCGACGTGTACGGCCGGCACTACAACCTGGACTTCTCCCACGACGACGGCATCACGATGGTGCACAACAAGCCCGCGTACTGCCTGAAGTTCGCCTTCCAGCGGAACATGGAGCGGATCGCCCCGAAGCTGCGGGCGCTGGGCAAGCAGTTCTCGGCCAACAAGCCGGAGGCCATCGAGATGCTCGCCGACATCGACCTGATCATGGCCGACGAGGGCCACGACCCGTATCGGCTGGAGGCGTTCAGCTACTACGGGCTGTTCAAGCCGGTGATGGTGCTCGACGGCGGCATGTGGCGTGACCCCGAGCCCACGCTCAAGACGTGCCTGCGGCTGGGGATGATGTACAACGACATCACCGACCGCCCCGAGCGCGCGGGCGTGAAGCTCTCGCCGGAGGAGCTGGACCGCAACCGGCGCGTGTGCGAAACCTACACGCCGCTGCTCCAGGAGCTGCTTGGCAAGCAGTGGGTGCTCGAGCCCAACGCCCTGGAGCTGCCGGAGTCGGTGCGGGGCAACATCTTCCACGCCCCGGACGGGCGGGTGATCGTGACGATGGTCAGCGACCACCGCAGCATGTTCGAGGACGGCGGCTTCGCCGCCGACCTGCCGGTGGTTGTTCGGCTGGCCGACGGCAAGGCGATTCGCCGCGCGAGCGTCCGCTCGGTGGATTACGACGATGCCGTCGATGCGCCCCTGAGCAGGGATGGCGATGCCCTGACCGTCACCGTGCCGCGGCACCGGACCGCGTCGATTGTCATCCTGGAGCGCTGATCGGGAAAAACGGAGCCTGCCCGCCCCCACGGGCCCTCGGCGCCCTATGTGGCCAGGCCGAAGATGCGGGCGATGTTCCCGCCCAGAACGGCCGCGCGCTGCTCGTCGCTGAACCCGTCGGCCAGCAGCGCCCGGTACATCGCCAGCCGCACGTGCATCAGGGCGAACGGCGTGTCGCTTCCGAACGAGACGCGATCGGCCCCCAGCGCGCGAATTGCCTCCAGCACGGCAATCTCGCGGACGGCGCTGCCGATGAGGTGGAGGTTGGGGCAGTCCCGGGCGAACTCGATCATGGCCGCCGACAGGTCGTGGTGGCCGACGCCGCCCATGTGGACGCACAGGATCGTCAGCTCCGGGTACATCCGCGCGATCTTGGCGACGCGGAACGGGTGGGTGTGCTCGAACGCGTCGGCGCCCACGTGCAAGGCCAACAGCTTGCCGGCTTTGACGATCTCCTCGATCACCGGCAGGCTCAGGTGCGGATCGTCGATGAAGAACGAGTTCTGGGCGCCGTTCAGCTTTACCCCGCGGAACCCGTACTCCTGGAGGCACCTCCTGGCCGTGTCCCTGGCCTTCTCGACGCCGAGGTTGGGATCGGCCCAGCCAAAGCCGAGGATGCGGTCGGGGTGGGCCTTCATCGCCCGGTGAACGTAGGCGTTGGCCTCGTCGATCTCGCGGCGATACGGCGGCCGGAGCCACGTCACGGCCTTGTCGACGCCCGCCCGGTCCATCCGCCGCAGCAGCTCCTCGATCGTGATTCCTTCCGGGTCGGCGGTGATGTGACAGTCCGCGTCGATGATCATGGGGCACGGCTCCTATGGGGGGTGCGCCCGGCATCGTAGGCCGGCGAACCCGGAGTGTCAACGCCGCCCGGCCCGGCGAAGCCCTCCACCTCCCCGGGCTCGCGCCCGGGGCAAAGAAAGGCGCTCCTGTCGGGGCTACCCATGGAACCTGGGGATAGGTCAGGGATGCACCGGCTTGACACGCCGCCGGCGGGAGGGTCTATTCACCCCCTTGGCCTGGACTCAGGCATGAGTGATCGCAGAATCTTGCGCAATGGAGAAACGCCCATGAAGGTTTCGATTTCCTCCTACTCCTTTCACGGCCTCCTGAAGGAGGGGGGGATGGACGTCTTTGGTTTTCTGGAGAGCTGCAAGCACCGCTACGGCGTCGGCGCCGTCGAGATATGGAGCGGCACGCTGGGCGGGCGGATGGACCCGGAGTACCTGCGCGCGGTCCGCCGGGCCCTGGACGAGCGCGACCTGACACTGGCCAACCTCTGCGTCGACGGCGCCCACCTCTGGGAGGATGAGCCCGACGCGCGGGAGAAGAACTACCGCAGCGCGCTGGCGTACCTGGAGGCCGCCGAGATCCTGGGCGCGCGATCGGTGCGGATCGACATAGGCGGCAAGGGCACCGAGCTGACCGGCGAGCAGCTCGACTACGTCGTCAAGCGCTACAAGGAGTACGCCCGCCGGGCCGGCGACGGCGGCTATCGCGTCGGCCCGGAGACCCACTGGGGCCCGTCGCTGACGGTCGACGTGCAGCGGAAGGTGCACGACGCGGTGGACTCTCCCGCCTACGGCGTGCTGCTGCACGTGGGCCACTGGCAGGGCGGCGAGGCACAGGCCAAGCGGGGCGACGCGATGGCCGCGCCCTGGGCCATGCACACCCACGTCGACGCCCGCATCACGGTCGAGTGCCTCGAGGAGAAGCTCCGCGTGCTGCTCGACGCCGGCTACGAGGGCTTCTTCGGCGTGGAGCATCACACCGGCAAGAACGAGTACCGAGAGGTGGAATGGCAACTGGCGGAGCTGCGCCGCGCCCTGTGGCGCATGGAGCTGGAGGTGCAGCCGGCGGCCGGGCAGGACCGGAGGAAGAAGTGATGGAAGACATTCGTATCGGCATCATCGGCGTGGGGCAGATCGGCAAGCTGCACCTGGAGAAATACAAGAAGGTGCCGGCCGCCAAGATCGTCGCCCTGGCGGACATCGACGCGGCCGAGGGCAAGCGCGTCGCCGAGCGCTTCAACATCCCCAACGTCTACACCGATTTCCGCAAGCTGCTGGCCCGAGACGACATCGACGCCGTGGACGTGGCCCTGCACAACAACTTCCACGCCCCGGTGACCGTGCTGGCCCTGCGCGCGGGCAAGCACGTGTATTGCGAGAAGCCGATGGCCGGGGCGTACGCGGACGCCAAGGCGATGATGGACGAGGCCGCCGCGTGCCAGCGCAAGTTGAGCATCCAGTTGTTCTCGCTGTTCACCAAGCAGGCGAAGGTCGCCAAGCGCCTGATCGGCGCCGGCAAGCTGGGGCGGATCTTTCACGCCCGGTCGATGGGCTACCGCCGCCGCGGGCGACCGTTCGTGGACGGCTACGGCACGGCCATGTTCGTGAAGAAAGCCGTCGCCGCCGGCGGCGCCCTGTACGACATGGGCGTGTATCACATCTCGCAGATGGTCTACCTCCTGGGCCTGCCCGCCGTCGAGCGGATCGCCGGCAAGGTCTACCAGGAGACCGACATGGACCCCGCCCGCCGCGCCGCCAGCGGCTACGACGTCGAGGAGCTGGCAACCGGCTTCGTGCGCTTGGCCGGCGGGGTAACGCTGGACGTCATCGAGTCGTGGGCGATCCACCTGAACAAGTTCGGGGGAAGCTCCATCGTCGGCTCCCGCGGCGGCATCCGCCTGGACCCGTTCAGCTTCCACTGCACCGAGCAGGACATGGACATGGACGCCACCTTCAACATCGACGCCGCCGACTGGCGCTGGCACCAGTTCGACGACAACGAGAGCGCGTACGATTCGTCCCAGCATCACTGGGTCGCCGCCCTCCAGGGCAAGGTGGAGCTGATGCCGACGGCGGAAGCGGCGCTGGAGACCATGCTCATCAGCGAGGGCATCTACCTCTCCGACCGGCTGGGTCGGGAGGTTACGGCCGAGGAGGTCGTCGCCGCCTCGCAGTCTACGGCCGGGGCCGTTTGACCCGGCGGCCGACCTGCAACCGGCGCGGGGACCGCCTCCGCGCCCGTCCGGCAAGACCTTGACGGCGCGAACGGTTCGGGTCACAATGCCCGCGGGTGCCATGCGGACCGCTTCATCCAAGACGTTGCGCCGCGTCGACGCGCTGACCAGCGTGCTGTTCTGCCTGCCGAACCTCATCGGCGTGCTGGTCTTCGTGGTGCTTCCGGTAACGGCCTGCCTGGGGCTGGGGTTTTGCAGGTGGCGCGGCAGCCGGCTGGAGCTGGGGGCGATCGACTGGGTGGGGCTGGCCAACTTCGCCAAGCTGCTGGGGTTCCGGACGGAAGCGTCGGCCGCGGCCGTGGTCGGAGGGTTCGTGCTGGCCGGCGGGCTGATCGGGGCGGCGGCGTGGCTGCTGCGGCGATGGTCCGCCTGGCGGCGCCCGGTCCGATGGGCGGGTCTCGCGGCCCTGCTGGCGGTGGGCTGGGGCGTGCGCAGGTACTGGGCCGGAGTGATCGATCCGCAGGCGAGCGACCCGCTGTTCTGGCAGGCGCTGTGGAACTCGCTGGTGCTGATGACCTGGGGCGTGGGCGGGCGGATCGTGCTGTGCCTGGCGATGGCGATGCTGCTCAACCAGCGGCTGCGCGAGATCGTGGTGTATCGAACGATCTACTTCCTGCCGACGATCTCCTCGGCCATCGCGTTGTACATCCTCTGGCAGGCGCTGTATCACCCGGACGTGGGCGTGATCAACCGGGCGCTGCTGGCGGCGCGCGGCGGGCTGAACGCCCTTATCGACGCGGTCGGCGGGCCGGCGGGGTGGATCACGTGGCAGCCGCCGAACTGGCTCGGCGAGGTCAGCACGGCCAAGCCGGCGTTCATCCTCATGGGCTGGTGGCAGCAGATGGGCGGGCTGCCGATGCTGCTGTACCTGGCCGCCCTCCAGGGAATCCCCGAGCAGCTCTACGAGGCGGCGGAGATCGACGGCGCCAATGCGTGGCAGCGGTTCCGCACGATCACCTGGCCGATGGTCTCCCCGACGACGTTCTTCATCCTCATCATGGGCGTGATCCGCGGCTTCCAGGGCGGCTTCCAGCAGGCGTACGTCATGACGCGGGGCGGCCCGGCCGGTTCGACCACGACCGTGGACTACTTCATCTACAACCAGGCGTTCTTCCAGGACCAGGACATGGGCTACGCGTCGGCGGCGGCGTGGGTGCTGTTCGTGATCATCCTGGCGCTGACGCTGATCAACTGGCGCTACGGCCAGCGAAAGGTGCACTATTGAGGCCGACCCCGGCGGCGGCCGGGCGGTGATGGAATCATGCGGATCAAGTGGCGGCGATACCGGCGCGGGCGGCTGAGCCTGGCTCATGCGACGGTCGTCCGCGCGGTCCTGCTGATCGGCGCGGTGAGCATGCTCGTGCCGTTCGCGTGGATGGTCTGCACGGCGCTGAAGGACAAGCACACGGTGGAGAGCGAGCCGAACCGCTGGCTGCCGAAGATGCCGTCGGCGGCGCGGACCGCAAGCTGGTTCGTGGACTACCTGTCGGCGACCACGCCCGACTTCGAGGACGTGCTGCTGCGCGACTTCGACGAGGCGGGCCACCGCGCTCCCGGCCGGCCGAGCCGCCAGGGGCAGGGAAGCCTGGCGCTGGCCGTCGACTTCACCGCGCGGAAAGAGCTGACCCGCACCATCGACCTCAGCGGCTCGGACCTGCCCGACGCGCCGGTCAGCATGCTGGCGTTCTGGCTGCGGGGCGACGGCTCCGGCCACCGGCTCCGCGTGGCGGTCCACGGCGACGGCTTCGTCTACCGGGCCGCCGACGATCTCCACGTGGGCTTCGAGGGCTGGAAAGAGGTTCAGTGCTGCTTCCGGGCCGAGCGCTTCGACCCGCTGGGCCGCGAGGTCGTCCAGTTGCGGCGCGATCCGCCCGGCGACGCCGGATACGTCGACCTGGCGGCGCTGCGGCGGGTCGAGCTGACGGTCCTGCCCGAGCCGCTGTGGTCCCGGGCGTGGCAGCGGTGGACGTACTCGTTCCGCAAGGCCTGGCAGTCGATGCCGTTCGGGCGGTTCTACCTCAACAGCCTGTTCATCTCGCTGGCGATCACGCTGGGGCAGGTGCTGACCAGCGCGCTGGCGGCGTACGCGTTCTCGCGGCTGCGCTGGCCGGGGCGGGATAAGTTCTTCCTGGCCTACCTGGCGACGATGATGATTCCCGCGGCCGTGACCATCGTGCCCACCTTCGTGCTGATGAAGATGCTCGGCTGGTTCGACACCTACCGCGCCCTCATCCTGCCGCTGCTGTTCAGCGCCTACGGCACGTTCATGCTGCGGCAGTTCTTCCTGTCGCTGCCGCGCGACCTGGAGGACGCCGCCCGCATCGACGGCTGCGGCAAGCTGCGCGTCTGGCTGCACGTGATCCTGCCGCTGAGCAAGCCGGCGCTGGCGACGCTGGCGACGTTCACCTTCCTGGCCTCCTGGAGCGCGTTCCAGTGGCCGCTGTTCGTCACCCAGTCGATGCACATGAAGGTGCTGCCGATCGGGCTCAGCGCCTTTCAGGACAAGTTCTCCGTGGAGCGCAACCTGCTGATGGCCGCCTCGCTGATCGTGATGGTGCCCACGCTGGCGGTGTTCCTGTTCAGCCAGCGGTTCTTCGTCCGGGGCATCCAGCTCGGCGGGATGAAGGAGTAGGAGCCGGGCCATGCGCTACGTCGTCGCCGGACTGATCGTCGTGGTCGCGCTGGGCGTCTATCTGCTCAGCACGCAGCCTCTCGAGCAGGCCGGCCCGCACCAGACGCAGATCCGCTTCGCCTTCCCCGGCTCGGTGAGGGCCATCAGCCTCTTCAGCCGCCTCGCCCGGCGGTTCATGGAGCTGAACGGCGACATCTACGTCAAGCTCGAGCCGAACATCGGCGATTTCCGCCAGATCATCAAGCGCGACCTGGTCGCCGGCATCGCCCCGGACGTGTTCTTCAGCGACGACGACTACTTCACCGTATTCGCCGCCGACGCGCACTACCTGGCGCTGGACGGCCTGATCGCCCGCGACGGCTACGACACCAGCGTCTTCTACGCGCCCGCGGCCGAGAGCTTCCGCTGGGACGGCAAGACCTACGGGCTGCCGTTCGGCTGGGGTTGCTCGCTGCTGCTGTACAACCGCCAGGCGCTGCGCGACGCGGGCATCGACTACGACCCGACGCAGTGGACCTGGGAGCAGTTCGCCGACACCGTCCGGCGGTGCACCGGCCCGGCCCGGGTCAAGGGGCGCACGGTGCAGCGCTACGGCTACATGCGCGACAACGCCGCCCACGCCATGTGCAACCTGTGGCAGGGCGGCGGGACGATCCTTCAGAAGGCGATCGTCTGTCCGCACTGCGGTCGCCGCAACGACGTGGCCGACATCGTCGAGCCGGACCGCGTCGTCTGCGGCCGCTGCGGTGAGTCGATGAGCGGCGGCCGGGTCGAGTGGCGGGCCGCGTGCGATACGCCCGAGGCCGTCGCCGGCATCGAGTACATGCTCTCCCTGCTGCCGTACACCCCGCGGGCCGTCGCCAGCGAGGCCAGCGAGATGCCGGCCAATCAGGAGCTGTTCGCCACCGGCCAGCTTGCGGTGATTCGCGGCGGGCCGTACTCGGCCCAGTGGGCGGCCGAGGTCGACGTCGACTGGGGCATCGGCTACTTCCCGGCCGGGCCGGGCGGGCGCTGGACCCGCTTCTATTGCGACGGCTTCGTGATCTGGGCCAAGACCAAGCACCCCGACGAGGCTTGGCGTCTGCTGAGGTACCTCTGCGGCGCCGACGCCCAGCGACTGCTGGCCAAGGAGGCCTACCACGTGCCCGTCCGCCGGGCGGTCGCCCGCAGCCCGTACTTCAACCGGCCGGACACGCCCTGGGACGAATCCATCTTCGCCGGGGCGATCGAGCACGTCCGCTTCCAGCGCAAGATCCCCGAGTGGGACGAGGCCTACGAGATCGTGGCCCGCAACTACGGCCTGCTCATGCTTCCCCCCGGCGCCCCGCAGCGGATCACGGCCGCCGAGTTCCTGGCCCGCTGCCAGCGCGAGATCAACCGGGAGGTATTCGAGCGCCCGTGACGCCCGCGGCGCGGGCTGCCTGGGTCGGCGCTGTTCAGCGCGCCGGGCGCGACGCGGCCGAGATCGCCCGCTGGACCTGCCCGGCCAGGTCGAAGAGGCGACGGTCGCGGTCCTGCTGGCCGGGAACTCCCATCCCGCGCAGCACGTTCGTGCGCAGGTCCAGCAGCTCCTGGCAGCGCCGGGCCAAGCCTTCGGGCAGGGGATTGGCCTTGCCGGTCAGCGCCTTCTCGATGAAGGTCCGCGCCTCGGCAAGCTGAATGCCCTCGCAGGCGTTCTCGAACCGCACTGTTGTCACGGGCCCATCGGGTCCGGGGGCGAACAGGTCGGTCGTGTTGTTGGCCATGCCCACCTGGCCGACCTGCGAATGGGCGTAGGAGCCGAACAGCGTGCCGCGCATGCCGCCGCCGGCCCAAGAGGTGAGCTTGCCGCCTTTGTACTTGGCGCCGATGTTCCAGTAGTCCCCGCCGACGCGCCCGGCCCCGGCGCGGTCGCTGACCAGGTTCGTCTCGAACCACACGCGGAACGACCCGGGCGAGGCGAAACCCAGCAGGCACAGCGGCCCAAAGCCGAAGCGGTTGAAGCCGACCAGCATCTGCTTGCCCGTGTGGCGCCAACCGTGGCAGCGCATCCGCCGCGGGTCGGGGATGGGGTTGGTATAAACCATCGACTGGTAGGTCACGGGGATGACCTCGTTGCGCCCGCCGTACCGGAAGGTCGAGATCCGCATGTGCGATTCGTGCATCCAGCCGTACTCCGGTGCCGCCCGGCGGAACATCAGCAGGTGTTCGCCCGGCGGGTTGTAGTCGCACGGCATGCCCAGCAGGTACCGGCCCTTGAACCCGGCCGCCTCGGCGTGCTCGCGCATGGCCGCCAGTAGCGGCTTCCACAACGCCTCGCACTCGGGCGTGCCGCAGCGCGGCAACTGCATTTTCACCCGCTGCCCGTCGGGTTCGACCACCGTCACGTAGCCGCCGGACACAGGCCGGCCGAAGGGGCCGCCCATCTCGATGCCGTAGGCGATGGTGAACAGAAACCGCAGCCGCGGGTGGTGCTTCAGCGCGGTCTTGAGATAGCGGTCGAAGACCGCGAAGTCATACTCGAACTCGCCGCGGACGATCGGCGTGGTGGGGTCGCCAACGGGGTTCTTCGACCCGGCGGGGGCGGAGGCGGTCGTGGGCGCCGCCGCCTGGGTGCCGGCCTTGCGCTTCCACGGGATGAGGCTCTCGACGTTGCCCATCTGGCTCTCGGCCAGCAGGGGGATGATCAGGGCGATGTTCCCGTTCTCGCCCATCAACTTCAGCGACCGCTCGATCAGCCGCCAGTGCTCATCCGACCACGGGCGGACCTTGTAGTAGGTCGCCAGCGTGTCGGGGGACTGGTAGATGTTGAACAGGCTCACGCGGTCGGCCACGTCCGGCAGGGCATAGTCGGCCACGTACATCTTGATCGGCACCTTCACCGTCCCGTTCCCGTCGACGGCGATCGTCAGCTCGCCGGCGTAGTTTCCGGCCGCGGCGTTCTTAGGCACGTGCACCGTCACCCAGATCGGCACCGAGGAAACCTCCTTGGGCGCCGCGTCCAGCAGCATGTCGAACCGCCCGCACATCGCAGCGGCCGGGTCGGTGAACTTCTTGCCGAAATTGGCGTCGGGCGGCACGACGGCCGAGAGGTAGTCCAAGCCGGTGTTGTGCAGGCCAATACCTCCCTGCACGGGGTTGACCGCGCCGTACCGAATTGTCGCGGTCGGGGCCGCCGACCCGCCCTTGCCCGAGGTATGGGCGAACGCGCCCACCCGCGCCGACAGGCCTTGGATCGGCATCTCGGCCGTCACCACAACCTGCCCGCTGAACCGCCCGTTGCGGGCGGCGGTGATCTCAATGGGCCCCAGGCGGGCGTCCCAGTTGGCGCATTCTGCCGGACCGGTCGGGCGGGCCGGGTCGGCGTTCCAGACCTGGAGGCCCTGCCGCTTCGGGTGCATCGCCTCGACCGCACCGGGGGCAGCGTCGGCCGAAAGCTCCAGCACCGACAGCCCCACCGGCGAGAAGCCCAGCGCCGCCATCCCGGACTCCGGGCGCTTGAGCGCCTCGACCAGGTAGTCGCTCCGGTGCAGTTCGATCGCAAGGACGTTCAGCCCGTCGCGGAGCAACTCAGGGGCGATCTGGATCGGCCCGGCCGATCGCTCCCGGACCAGCCATTGCTTGGATTCCCTGTCCAGCCACCAGTTGAGCATGTTTCCCTTGCGCGGCCCCTTGGCCACGAGCCAGGCATCGACGCCGTAGTCCGCCCCCGGCGTGTCGGGCGCGATCTTTCCGGCCGGCGGGCCTGCCTGCCTATCGGCGGTAGGCAGGTGCCCGCGGGCGATCTCCACGCCGTTGAGGTAGGCGACGAAGCCGCCACGGTAGGTCAGCGACAGCGTCAGTGACTTGACCTTACCCTTGTCGGTCACGCGGAAGAAGCCGCGCTGGCACACCAGGCCGATCTCGGGGACGAAGGGATCCGTGCAGCGGAAGACGGGATTGTTGTAGCTGTGCGGCACGTATCCCATCTGGCTGTAGCCGCCCGAGGCGCTGACGAACTGTCTGCCGCGCAGCAGGAGCCATTCGGCGTCGCTGAAGTCCGGCCTCCTCCAGACCTCCGGCGGCGGCGCGCTGTGCAGGCCGGTGCGGATGTACTTGGCCACGGCCTTGGCGCGGGCGGCCGGGTCGGCCTCCAGCCCATGGGCCCGCGCCGACGCCGCCGAGACCGCCGGCGGGATGTACGTGTAGTGCTTGCGCCAGAAGTGCTCCGCCGTCAGGATAGGACCAGCCTTCGCCGCCGCGGTGTCAGGGCGGTCCTGGGCGACGGCGGCCGCGGCCAGTATGCTGAGAACAAGTGTGCACGTCTTGGTCATGCCAACTCCAATACTCCGGGCCCGGTGCCGCTCTGGCGTCACGCGGGGTAGCCGACCGTCTGGGCGTAGAGCACGCGCTGTTCCGGCCGCAGCTTCAGCGCCCCCGCCAGGCCAGCCTTGTTGCAGTTGTGGAACCAGGCCGCCAGCCCCTGCGAGGCGGCGAACACGTAGACGTTGCCCGCGATCAGGCCCGTGGCGACGTTGTAGTAGGACTTCTGTATCTCCGGGTTCCGCAGGCCCGGCTCCTGAAACCTGGCCTTGGCGTACCTGGCGACGTCGGCGACGTAGACGAGGATCACCGGCGCCTCGGAGCGCCTGCGACGGCGACGCCGGACGGTCGCGCGATGGTCACCCGCGAGAACAGGCGCCAGGCGATGGGGCACCGCCTCGTACAGGTACACTCCCTCCGGCAGGACTACGTACAGGTCCATTTCCTGGGAGTCGCTGGCCGATGCGGCCGTCCTTCCCACCTGTCCCGGCGCGCGACCGGCCTTGCGGTTCACGCCCCATGCCGCCCAGAGGAGATTGGACAGCACCTGCGGGGGGAGCTTCTTCTCGCTGATGCGGCGGATCGTCTTTCTGTCCTGGAGGGCGGCCAGCACCGACTTGCCGCCGTCCATCTCGGGCTTGGGAAGCTGGATCGGTTGCAGGCCCTTGGCCGGCCCGGTTGCGGCCTCGCCGTCCTCAGCCAGGCTGAACGTTCTGGCGGCCAGCACGGCGAAAGCCGGCACGGCCTTCAGGAAGTCTCTGCGATTCATTTCATTTCCCCTGTCTTTCATCCCCCAAGTTGCCGGTTCCACGCCGCCAGCCCCGGGCGGCGGCTGATGAGAGGCGCGAGGCAATTTCCATCAATTTTCGTGTTTGCGTAGGATACGATAGACGCGGCGATTGGCAAGAGCTGCGGAAGCCCTCCTATCAGCTCTTGCGGTAGGCGGTCATCTCGGCCGACTCCGGCGCAGGGAGCCTGACTTCCAGCCCCTTGCCGGCTCCCGGCCGGTCAGGGTCATCTTCTCGCCGGGGTCTACGCGCCTGGCCGGCGGATTAGCCCCAGCACGCCCACGGCCAGCAGGCCCAGCATCGCCGGCTCCGGCACGGCCGCGCCGCCGCCCTCGAAGTTGTCGCTCCAGAGCGTATAGTCGGCGCCGTCCACGATCGTATCGGCGGTGAAGTCCCCCTGCTCCCACGTCTTGCCCGGCACGCCCGGCTCGTAATGGTCCGACCACAGGGTGTAATCCGCCCCGTCGACCACGCCGTCCAGGTTGGCATCGCCGGGGGTCGGCACAAAAGTGCCCTCGGCGTAGTAGAGGCCGCCGTCGTCCAGGTTCAGATACGTCATTCTGGGATGGCCGCCCTCCAGGACGAGGGCCGTGTCGCCGCCCCTCGCCTCCGGTGCAACGTCGGAGGACTCCCAAACGCCGGCGATCTTCTCGCCATAGTGCGCGCCCTCGGTGCTCCCGTAGCTGATGTGGGGGCCACCCTCCCAGACAATGCACGCCTCGTACCCCCAGTTCTCGCCCCTGGAGACCTCCTCGACGTGCCACTCGGCGCCGTCGTGCCAGGCATACTTGACTGCGTCGTTGCCGCGGTCCCAATAGGCCACGTGCGGACGCCCCTGATCGTCCAGGTCGATCGTCGTATCCACGCCCACGTCGCCGGACTCGTCCACCACGTCTATCACCCATCCCTCGCCGGGCTGCTGCCAGGCGAATTTCAGCCTCGTGTTGTCCTTATCGAAGTACGAGATCCGGCCCTGATCGCCCGCGGTCAGGGTCAGCGCACAGTAGAGCCCCACCTTTCCGACGGACTCTATTGTCTCGAACTGCCAGCCGGACCCGGGATCGTACCATGCACGCCGTAGGTCCCACTCCTGCTGATCGTTGCCGGTGTAGGCGATGTGCGGGTTCCCGGCCGAATCCAGCGCCAGAGACGAATACCACCCCCGGCCGGGGTCGGCATCGACCACTTGGACCGCCCACTCGTCGGGTCCCTGGCGGACGGCGTACTTCAGCATGTACTGATCGAACCGGCAATAGGCGATATGAGGCACGCCCGCAGCGTCCAGCTCCAGCGAGGCAAACCAGCCCGCGTCGCCTTCGGAGTCCACGGTCTCGAAGGCCCAGTCACCGTCCGCGGACCGCACCGCGTAACGCAGGTCGCCGTTCAGGTAGTCGTAGAAGGCCAGATGCAGCGTCCCGCCCGGACCGGCCTCCAGCGAGCTGTAGCGGCCCGTGTCGGCCTCGAGCAGCACCGGCGCGGACCATTGCACCTCGCCGAAGGCAGCCTGCCCCAGGAGGAAAAAAAGACAGAGCAGAGACGTGAATGGCCGTGCCATGGCTCTCACGGACGGGTCGCCAGGAGCATCGAAGAGGGGTCCCGCCCCCAGGGACGGGACCCCTCGGTCAGGCCTACCGACGCCGCTTCCGCAGCAGCCCGAACGCGCCCACCCCCAGCAGCAATATGCTGGCGGGCTCGGGGATGATGTGCTTGTGGATGGTCTCCGTCGTGGTGACGGGCACACCGTTGACGAGTCCGAAGTCCACCGTCACGGTGATGTCGGCGAACGTGCACGGCGGGCCGTCCACGATCACGTCCACGAGCGGAAACCAGGAGCACCCGGGATACTCGATGCTCGTCTGGGCCCACTCATCGAGCACCTCGCCGTAGCTGGGCGGCTCCGGCCCGGACGGAATGATATCGAACTCGACCTCCCAGTTGTTGAGGTGCCACAGCTCGCCGTCATGGACGACGTGGAACCAGATCGTCTCGACGTCTCCGGGATTGACCTCAATGACCCCGCCACCGTAGGGACCCGGAGGCGGCTGCGAGGGGGGGTTGGGATCAGTGGGATCTCGCGGCGTCACGCCGATGTCGATCCCTCCCGTTGGCTGGGCCAGTGCCGTCCCCGACAGCGCGAATACGATCACCCCTGCCGCGATCATCAGGTATCTCATCCTCGTCTCCTTTCGGATTGCCGCTCCCATGGCGGTTACCGCAGGGGACTGGCAATGCAGAGAGGCGCGCACAGCGCGGCTGTCCCCTGCCGATGCCTCCTGTCAGATTCGCTTATAGGCTCAACCAAGCACTCTACCCCAAAAAGCCGTTTCTGTCAAGCTGGAAAACTACCACTGAGCGTCTCGGGCGGATCACCCGGCGGCGTCGGCCAGCATCAGGTTGGCGCCGCCCGACAGCGGATTGACGTGCGTGTTGACCAGTTGGAGCGCTTCTTCGACCGTGGCGCACTCTTCCGTGATCTTGCGTATCAAGCCCAGACGTCCCGGAACGCGTTTTCGTCCCGCGGGCGGCTTGACATGCTCCTTGGGCCAGAGCGCCATGATGTCATAGGCCAGCCCCTGCGAGGGCAAAAAGGAGCCGCTTCATTTCGCACTCTCCAGGCGAGTCTGGTGCATGGTATTCCGCCGGAGCCCGTCTCGTGAGGGTCCGGAGCCGTCTACCAGCCGAGATCCTTGCAGACGTTCTTGCAGCGCGCGATCTTGCGGCGAGCCTGGGACAGCAGCACCTGCCGCTCGATCGTCTCGGGGTCCCAGTCGGCCGGCATGGCCCCCCGCATGTCCGCCAGGGCGTCGGCATATGCCGGATCGCCGGTAAGGTCCGCCATCTCGTGCGGGTCCGCGGCCAGATCGTACAGCCGCTCTTCGGCCGTGTGATTGTAGACGTACTTGAAGCGGCCCTTGCGGACGAACGCCCGCGGGTGGTTCCATGCCTCGCCTTCGAACTCACCGAATACCGCCCCGCCGGCGAACCGCTCGGGCTCACCCGTCATCAGCGGCAGCAGCGAGTGCCCGCGCGTATACAGGGGGGCGGGCAGCTCCACGCCGGCCACCTCCAGCAGCGTCGGATACAGGTCCACCAGGGAGACTGGCACGTGGACGCGGGCGCCCGCCTGGAACCGCCCCGGCCAGTGGGCCAGCAGCGGCACCCGGACGGAGCTTTCCAGCAGCGTGACCTTGTTCCACAGCCCGTGCTCGCCGGCCATCTCCCCGTGATCGCTGAAGTACAGCACGACGGTGTCGTCGGCCAAGTGCGTCTCGGACAGGCAGTCCAGGATACGCCCGAGATACTCGTCGATCTCCGTGATGAGCGAGAAGTAGGCCTCCCGCCCGCGGCGGATGGACTCCTCCGAGCGGTCCTTCTGGCTGCCGTAGAATATCTGCACGTACTGATCGCAGGTGTCCCGCCCGGCCCCTTCCCGGTTGAACGGCAGGTCGCCCTTGCCCTGGTAGATCTGCCAGATGTCCGGCCGTGCCCGGAACGGCGGGTGCGGCATCACGAAGCTGGCGCAGATCGCCCAGGGCTGCCCGTCCGGCCGGGAGGCCTTCTGGCGGAGCAGCCGGAGCGTTCCGTCGAACACCTCCAGGTCCTTGCGGAAGATCGGCTGGCGCTCGGGCACGTCCGGCCCGGCCATGCCCCCGCCCTTCCGCCGCGGCTTGGGGTTCGGATTGGCGTGGTACGGCAGCGGCCGGGTCCAGTCCACGGCCGCCCGCACCCCCCAGGAGTGGAAGCTTTCGCCGTCGTTGTTGCCCTCCAGCACCGGCCGCTTGTCGAAGCCGTACATCTTCTGGTAGCCGTTCAGGTGCATCTTGCCCAGCAGCGAGGTCTCGTAGCCGGCGGCCGAGAGCATGTGCGCCCAGGTTACCGTTTCCGCCGGCATCGCCGCGGTGTTGTCCCACACGCCGATGTCGTAGCAGTGCAGCCCGGACATGAACGATTGGCGGCTGGGCGAGCAGAGCGGGCTGTTGCAGTAGGCGCTCTCGAAGGCGACGCCCTCTCCGGCCATGCGGTCCATGTTGGGCGTGCGAACGATGGGATGGCCGGCGTAGCCCGTCATGAAGGCGTTGTGCTCGTCGGAGAACACCATCAGGATGTTGGGCGGCTTGCCCTCGGCCCTGCGGGCGATGGAGGCGGTGATGGCGTCGTCGGCGTCCCGCTTCTTTGGGTTCGGCATTACCAGTTACCTTATGGCTCTCCCGGGCCGGCGGCCGCCGTCACTTGAGGCGATACACGTGAACGCACGGGAAGCTTTCACGGCCGCCGTCGCTGTAGGCCCAGGTGCAGCACACGTAGAGCAGCCCGGCCTTCTCGTCGTAGCAGGAGCCGGTGACCAGGCCGCCCAGCGGGTACCGGACCTTCGTCATGGAGCGGGGAACGATCTTCCAGGGCTTTTCGAAACGCCCCCTGGCGGCCTTGCCCAATTCGTCCGGGTCGTAGAAGTACCAGTACTGCGCCCGGCCGGCGCTGGTGATCGAGCCGAAATCATATCCGAGCCTGCCGGTGCCGAGCTGGACGAACACGACGTAGCCGTGCTTGGCGGGCCTGCCCACCACCTTGCGGGCGGGCGTGTCGATGAACGCGCCGGCCCGGGCCCAATCGTCGTAAGTCCAGTAGCCCTTCGTCGGGGTGTCGGGCTGCTCGCCCCAGTAGCCGCAGTTGGCGTTGAGGTAATCGCCGTCGCGCGGGGCCATCGCCCCACGCCCGTAGTAGAGCAGCTCGACGATGTCCACGGTCTTCTTGGCCGGGTCCGGCTCGGCGATCGCGCCCAGGGCGGGCCCCCGGCTGGCCGGGGCGCAGATGCTGTAGTAGCCGCCGAATCCCAGGGCCAGCGTCCTGCCGCCGGTGTACTTGTCGGCGAAGCCCTTCGAAAGCCGGGTCACGCCGCCCCAGTACGATTTGTAGTAGCCCACCGACTTGGGCGTGAACCACGGCCCGTAGCTGGCGACCTTGCCGTCGTCCTGGAGCTTGGAAGCCCCCAGCACCGGCGGCGCGGCGCCGGTCTTGTAGCCGTGGTAGCTCGTCCAGTACAGCGTCTTCTTGGACTCGTCCCAGACGAAGTTCCCGTTGGGGCTGATGCCCCCCTCGCCCGTTTCCGGGGCACGGATTCCGCCCCAGATCTTCTTGATCTCCGCGACCTTGAGCGGGGCGTGCTTGCCGTCGGCCACCTTCACCAGCGGCGGGATTTCGATCTCGAAGAGCACCTGGGCGGGGTGGGTGAAGTTCATGAACAGCCGCTTGGTGCCGTCGGGCATTTCCCGCAGCGCCAGGCCGCTTTCCGAGAAGGCGCCCCGGGCGTCCTTGACGTGCTTGGGCGGCTTGAAGGAGCCGACGTACTCGAAGTCGTCGAACGTGAGGACCTTCTTGGCGGCGGGGTCGCGTTCGGCCGGGGCCGTCGTGGCGGCCGGGGCCGCCGGCCGGGCGTCGACCTGGATCGTCCTGGCCGGCGTGGTCTGGCCGAACCACGTCTTGCCGTCCTTGTTCACCCGCCACTGGAAGGCCACCTTGCCGGGCTTGGAAGGGGCTCTCAGATAGGACTGGAAGGTGTACTCGCTTCCCGACCTGACCGAGAAGCCCTGGCGGATGAGGATGTAGTTGGTTCCCCAGTTGAGGTTGTTCAGCGGCTCGACGGCCCGCAGGCGGACGGCCTCGCACCACCAGGCCTTGGCCCCGATGTTCCGCATGGTGACGGCGACGGGGAAGACCTGGTCGGTGATGACCTTCTCCGGCACCTTCATTTTCACAAAGGCGGCGTCGAGGTCCGGCTTGGGCGCCGATTCTGCCTGACCGAGGCAGGGCGAGGCCCCCGCCGTCAGGGCCAGGACCGCTGCCATCAGTGCGAGCGACGTGAAATATCGCGACATCGTCAAGCCTCCTGTTGATTGCGCTTCGGGCGGTGCGGCCAGCATGTCAAATCGATCCAATCGCCTCGACGCAGACGGTAAGGCTGCGGCCGCTCAAAGACAAGCTGGTTTTCGGCTGACCTGTCCCCAGTGCGCCGAACCGGGCCGGCGGCTGGCAACTGCGTGGGCGGCAAGAGCCCCAGCGGGGCGTCTTTTTTAGCCCCGTGCCAGAGCACGGGGGAATCGGCGGACCAACCAGCCCAGCCCCAGCGGGGCGTCTTGGCCGGGTGGGCAGCTATGACGCCCCTACGGGGCTCCAGGTCGACCAAGCCCTCCACTTCCCAGGGCTGGCGCCCTGGGCTAGGAAAGGCGCCCCTGCCGGGGCTACCCATGGAACTGGGGATAAGTGAGGGTTTTCTCCTCGGCGGTTGGGGTTCCTCGCGCCCGGGCGGCCGCCACCGAGTTCCGTCCGGGCGTATGAGGCGCCGCGGCCCGCCGGGGGCGAGGAGGCCTGGGCTCACGCCATCGCATGGCCGCCACAGCCGCACCAACGTTGACAAGACGCGTTCCGGGGCGTAAAAGCAAGAGAGATGATCGTGAGGTTCGCGGGCGAGAGGGCAAATGGGAAATCCTGCTTAACACCCGAGGCGCTCGAGACATGGACAAGGTCAAAGAAGTCTTATACGCAACAGCGTTCCGGAAGATCGACATTGACAATCTGCTCGATCGTGAGAAGCCCTCGTGGGTCAGGTTTGACCCCGTGTTGGGCTATGTGCCTGACAACATCGTTATGAGAGACGGGGCGGGTTTACGTCGGTCGACCTATACATTCGAGTCATCGGGCCAGCGAAGAGTGATCAACGGTGCCGAGCTGCCATGCCGCATCAACACCTACGGCAACAGCTTCACCATGTGTCAACAGGTCAGCGACGGCGAGACGTGGCAGGAATACCTGGCGGCTCACATAGGCGAGCCAATCCGCAATTTCGGCAACGGCGGCTACGGCGTTTATCAGGCCTACCGCAGGGCGCTGGGAGTGGAGGCGACGGACTGCTCAGCCGAATACATCCTTCTCGGCATCTATGACGACGATCACATACGGAACCTGGACGCCGCCCGCTGGGTTCGGACCCAGTGGTCCGGGAGGGCCCGCCAGAGGGCTGAGGCCGTACCCATGCACGGACTTCCATGGGCGCACGTCAGATTTGACCTCGAAGAGGGCTGCTTTGTGGAACGTCCGGGCCTGTGTCAGACGGAAGACGACCTGCGCGCCCTGTGCGATCCGGATCATTTCTACGAGACGTTCAAGGACGATCCGATCGTCAGGATTTTCGTACTGCGCATCGGAGGGCAGGTGGACGACGTCGATGATCTTCAGGCTCTGGCGGAAGCCTTTGGCCTCAGCGTCGACCTGAAAGACCCGCAGAAGAGCGCCGACGATGCCGCGCGGCTCCACCTCACGTACGGACTCAGATCCACAGAGTTTATCCTCGATGAAATGCGCTCGTGGGCGAGGAAGCAGGGCAAGAAACTGATGGTGCTTCTGTTCTACGCGGATTCGGAAATTCCCAAGCTGGCGATGGACAACTGGCGGCTCGACCGTTCACTTCTGGATTACCTCGACCGGAACAGTATGCCCTACGTGGATCTTCTGCGCAAGCACGCGTCCGATCTCGGGTCATTCAACACGTCATTCGATGAGTATGCGGGGCGGTACTATGTTCGCGCGGCCGGCGCCGCCGTTTTTGGGCACTACAGCCCCGCTGGTAATCTGTTCGCGGCCATGAACATCACGGACGACATCGTCAACTGGCTTGACCCCAAGCCTCCGGCATACCGCCAATGACCCGGCAAGACTGTTCCGGCAGGATCAAGGGGACTGACAGGACGGGAGGACAAAGGGACAGTGCGGCGCCGGCGAAACCCCCATCCTGCGCGGCCTCCCGGCCGGCCGCGACGGCGCGCTCGAGCCCAGCGAGCCGGCCCGTGGGGGCGCCAAGGTGCTGAGCGGCGCGGAGGCCATGCGCTACCTGGTCGCCCGCCGGCGATACGACGATGCCCGCAAGTTCGGCTACGCGCTGATCTGGCGGGACCTGGACCAGTCCGAGGCGATGTTCCTGCTCGCCCGGCCGATGCCGGCGCCGCGGGCGCTGCCGCGACCAGGCCGGCCCGCCAGAAGGTCATTCTGGAGCTGGTCTGCCCCGAGGGCCAGCCCCTCAGCGGGAACGTCTGGATCGACTACGCGGATTTCTTCGTGAACTGACGGGCTGTGGGCCGATCCCGGGCGGGCGCGTTCAGCAATGGCGAAGGTGCAGGCCCCGGTCCAGGAGACGCCCGGCCTCATCCGCCAGAGCCAGCAGGAACCGCTGGTTCCGGACGTACCGCCCCACCTTCTCCTCCAGGTCTGCCTTGGTCTCAGGCGTGAACGCCCGGGCCAGCACACCGCCGTTCAGCCCTTGAAGGAGGGCGAATGTCCACGGCACCGCCAGGCGGGCCAGGCAAGCGAAGCGCGGCACGTCCGGGTCGCCGTGCCAACCGGCCTCGCCCAGCCCCTCCAGCCAGGCCGGCAGCACCAGAGCAAGGAAATCCTCCGGTTCGGCGGCCTTGCGGCGGGCGACAGCGACGGAGCAGTCGGCAATCAGTCCGGCGATGTCGCTGCCGATTTGTCGCCAACCGGCGTACTGCCAGTCCACGACGAAGGTCTGCTGGTCTGGGTCGCCCCCTTGCGGGGCGAACAGGTTGGTGTAGTTGAAGTCTCCGTGGCAGAGGCTGCACGGCATCGCCTCCAGGGCGCGGAGGAATGTCTCGCGCCGCTCCCACAGGTCGGCGACCCGCCGGCCCAGGTCCGACTGGTACAAGGGGCGTGTCAGCGGGTGCTCGGAGAATCGCTCCCAGGCCACGGTCGCCTGCGCGGCGCCGGTGAGGAACCTCTCCCGCAACCAGTGCCTTGTCTGGAGCCAGGGCAGGTCGGGCGGCGGCCTGCCGGCCAGGAAGGCCCCCTGCATCCTCCCGAACTGGCGGGCAAGGCGAGCGAACCGTGCCACCGCCCACTGCAAGGCCGGCAGGCCGGTGACGTCCTGAAGCCACATCCACGGTTCGTCGTCCGCCCGGCGGGTCACCCCCAGCAATCGTGGGGCGACGATGCCCCCGGGCAGATCGTCCAGCAGCCCCGACTCGTACAGCAGCACCTCGCGCTGGAACGGTTCGCGGTGCCAGGGGTCACGGTGCGTGTGTGTGGCGTTGGGCACCTTTAGGAAGACCGACCAAGGCAGGTTGTCGCGCCCGTCGGCTCGCGCCCGGCCGGAGACGCGGCAGACGAGCCGGCCGTCTGGTCGCGTTTCGGCCTTGACCACCTGGCAGTCCCACGTCGTGACCGCCAAGTCTGCCCTGCCCAGCGCCGCCCGGACCACCGGTGTCAGCACCGCCGCGTCCAGCCACGCCAGCCGGGAAGTCGCAGTCACCGCTGCTGTCCTCCCAACGGGCCTGTTCACAGGCCAACCGGTGTTACGTTGCGAATTTCTAGAGCCTTGCGCCACATGGCTCCCATTGTAGAGGGCCGGACAAGTAGTGCAACTTCGCCAACAGCATCAGGCCGGCTCGCGGTAGTAGCACTTCAACGGCTCACCCGGCCGCTCAGGGCGAGCGATGCGTCCGTCCAGCCGCGACGCATCGCTCGGCGGCTCACGTATCCGGCCGGGGGCACGTTCTCCGGCTGCGCGAGGTGAAGGCCATGGCTTGACGGTGCGGACTGCCGCCCGGAGAATGCGGGTATGGGCATTCTGCTGGCTGCCTCCCCCGGATTCGCGCAGGGGGGCGCAATTACCACGTCGACTACTGGCGGAACGACATCAACCGTCCGTGAGTTGACGGCCGCGGCCGCCCCCAGCCGGGTGACGATGAAAACCCCTCTGCCTCACCAAGACCAAACACCGCATCGGCCGGCGGCACAAAGGACCCCCGCCCACGACGGGCGGAACGAACAACCAAGCTGCGGCAGAACCTCCCTATTCGATGGCATGAACAGCGCAGCACACTTCGCAAGCAGGCGATCGTGGGACGACAAAGGAACATCGTATGACGCAACGTGTAACGCGCTCAGAAGTCAAGCGAGTCGAGCAAGTCGTCCCTTTTCCTGTTCTCCTCCTCTTGCCGTTCACGTAGCTGCTTCTCTCGCAGCCGATGGGCTCTGAATAGATCACGGTACTTCGAATTCGCTGTCTCGACGTCTTCCTTTAGGTAGGGAAGATGGCGTTCCTTCAGCTCTTCCAGCGCGCAGTGCACGACAATGTAGGGGCCCTCTATCCACGCCTTGCGCCATCCAGTATGGCGGGGGAAGTGGCGGGATTCGCGGAAGAAAGCCTCCCATTCCTCGGGCGGATTAGTCGAAAGCTGCAGATAGACGTCGTACAGATTCCTGGTCGGGTCGGGGTTATGCGTTCGAGCCCTATCGACACCGATGATCGCAATATCCACGAACCCATCATCATCCTGCGACGTGCGCGGGGCCGGGGCACTGGCGTCGCCCCGTGATTTCACCGACGTTCGTGCGCGTGCACGGATGCCCACGGCCCTCAGCACCTTCGCCAACTCCTCCTCGAACCGAGCGGGGTCCGTGAAATCGGCGTAGAGTTTGTCCTGAAGGAAATCTGGCAAATCACAGGGCTCAATGAGCATTGGCAACACGACGACCTTCTTACCTCGTATCTCCTTGCTCATTGCCAAGGAAAGTTCTTTCTGCACCCACCTCGAGCGAACTGAGCGAGGAGAGATGATGGCCGCGACGTACTCCATCTCCTCAATAGCTGCGCCAATCTTCTCAATCAGGGAATCGCCGATGCTGAGTTCTGCCTCATCCAGCCAGACGAGCACCCCCGCCTCCGTCAGTCGCCTAGCCAGCTGCCGGACGAACAGCTTGTCCCCTGAATTGTGACTCAGGAAGATGGAAGTAGATGCCATTGGTCAGGCCATTCCCTCGTGAGACAACCGGGCGAAGCACTCCTGACTAGGCGGAGCTTCGCGGTAGCACCAACAAGCTTCCACAGCCTACCACCGCTGAGGGAGTCCGTCAATGCGCCCGGCGGTAGCGCGTCTCGTCCCGTGGCGGTCTGGACGTTCGGCGCGCTTGCGGTCCAGGACTTGACGCTGGCTCGCCCTTCGATAGAATCAACCTCGGGCCAGAAAGGGCGGCGACCATGCCACACGAGATGAAGTTCAAGAAAATTCCGGCTGGGTTCACCATGCAGGCAATCAAAGCTGCCGGCTATGGGTGGATCTGCACCGAGGAGTTCGTGTCATCCGAAGATGGGAACCTGTTCGTGGATCGTTTGGAGAGCATGGCCCAGATGCTGTTCCCGGCGATCTCGCCTTCCGTCGCGATCATAGCTGCGAATGTGAACCACTACTTGGCCATCATCCGCCCGGACAGTACGGGAACGATCTACATCAACGAATTGAATTTCCGAAGCAAGGCTCTGCCCAAACGGGCGTGCACAGCAGGCGAGCTTCTATCGTTTGACGACTTCGCAGACGTAAGGGAAATGCGCGCGTATCTCAACGACGAACGCGTCGTGGTTCCTGCCGACTGCGGCGTTGTGCTGTTCTTCAGTGTGGGATGGCGCAGAGGCCTCCTGTACGACTTGTCTCCTTTGCCGCCGGGAAGTGGCACGCCAAGGAGATACGACATAGAAACGCTGTTCGGGCAATGCTATGCGTACCTGGGATTCCAGGCGCGGCTGCAGATAGCTAAGCCCGAATGGGAACAGCTGCTTCGGGAGCGATGGTTTCCATTCATCTCCCTCAAGACACAGACTATCCAGGATATCCTTGGCCATGTGAGAAACGGCTGCTCGGTCGATGACCTTCTCGAGCGGGTACACCAAGAGGTCTTGGACGGATTGAATGTGGAGCTATCGAAGTGGGGGCAACACCCGTTCTTCCGGAACCACCTGGACTTGCTGAGAAGAGCGGTTGAACGGTACCGGGAAGGTGACTACATCAGTGCGGCGTCGATCCTCTTCCCTCGCATCGAAGGGGTCCTTCGAGACTATCATGGTGTGCCACGCTCAGGGGAGAGAATCGGACAGTCTGCCCTGGTCCAAGCAGCCATCGACAAGAACCCAAACGTCCAGCATAACCACAGCCTGCTGCTGCCGGCCAAGTTCCGAGAGTACCTGCGAGAGGTATTCTTCGAGGACTTCGACCCACAGAACCCGGAGAACCTGACGAGGCATACGGTTGCACACGGTGTAGCGCCAGCAACCGACTTCAACCTCAAAGGTGCCACGCTCGGGTTCCTGGTGCTCCAACAACTTTCCTACTACCTGATCGAACCAGACGTGACCGACGCGTGAGTGCCTCGCTCTGCAGCCTCGTAGGGCATGTAGCTCTGCTGCATGCGGGATAGGTTTTCCTTCCCCCCCTGGCGGTTGACCCTCGCACGCTCCAGCCCACTGGGGCTTGAGCGTGGCACCATGCGAAAGCGCATGCGCGCGCGGATGTGAACGTTCCGGCCGGAGGAATGGGGATTTTCTGAGATTCTTATCTCCCGCGGCCGGGGAGGCTTGCCGGCCGGGAGGCGGTTTTGCGAAAGCGTTTGCGCGCGCATACGTGAACGCGCGAAGTAAGTACGGAGGGCGCGGATACTGCGCCCCGACGCTCTTTGGAAAGTGCAGAGGATAGGGAATAGGGACCAGGCACCAGGGACCAGGGAACAAGCAGAAGATAGGGACTAGGGACTAGGGACCAGGCAGCAGATAGGGACTTGGGACTTGGGACTTGGGACTAGGGACTAGGGACTTGGGACTAGGCACCAGGCACCAGGCAGCAGATAGGGACTTGGGACTAGGGACTTGGGACCAGGCAGCAGGCAGCAGATAGGGACTTGGGACCAGGCACCAGGCAGCAGATAGGGACTTGGGACTAGGGACCAGGCACCAGGGAACAGGCAACAGGCAGAAGATAGAGACTCGGGACCAGGGACTTGGGACTTTGGGCTTGGGCAAGATACGCAAGCTGGGCAACCACGTGGACGAAGAAATCAAGGTTATCGGACGTTCAAAAACGCAAGGCATTGCTAAGAAACGACTTATGGATTCAGACCCCTTTGCGAAACTTTGCGAATCTTTGCGAATCTTTGCGAATCGTTGCGAATCGTTGCGAATCGTTGCGAATCGTTGCGAATCGTTGCGTTTCTTTGCGTTGCTACCTGCCCACCGCCGACAGGCAGGCGGGCGGGGTTATCGGACCTGCAAATCCGGAACGCGAATGCGGCGAATTACTACGAATGCGCGCGAATGCAGGAGGAGAAACGACAAGGCCTTTGTGGACAAGGACTTACGGATTTCGGCTCCGTTCCGAACGGTTCCCAATGGTACTCAATGGTACTCAATGGTATCGAATGGTACTCAATGGTATCGAATGGTACTCAACGGTATCGAATGGTTGCGAACGGTACAGCCCGCCCCCGGCCGGCATCTGAACCCATGGGCTCCGCTCGGGGCGCGCGTCCTCATACGTCGGAGGTCGCGGCGAGGCAGACGACGCGATTGCGCCCCTTGCCCTTGGCCTGGTACATGGCCGCGTCGGCCCGGGACAGCAGCGTCCGCAGGTCCTGCTGCCCGTCGATTTCGACCAACCCTATGCTGAGCGTTGGGCAGGCCGAGGGAGCACAGGCGGACGAAGAGTCTTCCGCGGCTCGGCGCATCCGCTCCGCGACCGCCTGGGCTTCCGACGGGGGCGCCCCTTCCAGCAGCGCGGCGAATTCGTCCCCGCCCAGTCGGGCAAGGATGTCCTCGCCCCGCAGCCGTTCTCGGACCACCTGGCTCATGCGAACCAGCACCTCGTCCCCCCTCGCGTGGCCGAAGGTGTCGTTGACAAGCTTGAAATGGTCCACGTCGAAAACCAGCAGGGCGCTCGGCGTGCCCCGGCGGGCGCGAGCGATTGCCCGGTTGGCCACCTCCTCGAACGTCGCCCGGTTAGGCAGGCCGGTCAACGGATCCTGGGTGGCCAGGTGGGCAAGGTGCTCTTCGTACCTCTTGCGGTCGGTGATGTCCCAGAAAATGGCCAGGATGGCGACGGTGTTGCCCGTCGCGTCTACGATGGGCGTCTTGACCGTCTGCACGGTCAGCTCTCGCCCGTCGTCGATGAACTGCTCTTCTATGGTCTCCGTCCGGCCGGACTCCATGATCCGCTTGTCGTCCGCCCGATACTTTTCGGCCAGCTCCTTCGGGAAGAAATCGTAATCTGTCTTTCCCACCAACTCCTCGGGTGTGATGCCGACTACCCGGGCGAAGTTTTCATTGCAGGAAACGTAGACCAAATTCCGGTCCTTGGAGAAGATCTTCTGGGGAAGGTGCTCAAGCAGCGTCCTGTACTTGGCCTCGCTCTCCCGGAGCTGTTCCTCGGCCTGTTTGTGCTCGATGGCTTTTCCCAGCCACTCGGCCACGGCTTTGAGCAGGGCGTGCTCTTCATCTATAAAAGCGCTGTCCCCTGCGTCCGGGGCAGGCTGGCAATAGCAGAGGCCGACCGAACCGACCTTCTCGCCGTGGGCCACGACGTCAGCCGCCAGGCGGGCCGCGGGCGTTGCCCACGATTCGTCGTTCGTCTCGAACGTCCGGCCGTCGTAGCAAATACGCGCGCACGCCGATTCGGGATGCACAAAGGCCGCGGGCAACATCCGCACGGTTTCGGCCAGTATGCCCTCGAGGGAGGCGCCGGGCCGCTGGGCGATCTCACTGAGGCCGTACAGGCAATTGAGTTCCTTGACGCGCTGAGCCAGGTCGCGCAGGAGCCGGTCCTTTTCCTTGCGGGCCAGCCTCTCCTGGCTGATGTCGCGAAAAACGAGGACGCCGCCAGCCACGCGCCCGGCGGCATCGAGGATCGGGGCAGCGCTGTCGGCGATGGGCCGCTCCGTGCGGTCCCGGCTGATCAGGAGGGCGTGGTTGCCCATTTCCACAACGCGCCGGGTGGGGATCGCCTCTTCGAGCGGATT